>WBZR01000403.1_pt1 | contig 70238 bp, 60 predicted proteins | sample 5204231 | NCBI WGS metagenome assembly WBZR01 (sample SAMN12412403, study PRJNA552823) | activated sludge metagenome | isolation source: activated sludge from anammox sidestream of wastewater treatment plant... | place: USA: Virginia | collected 2017-08 | reverse complement strand
GGCCCATTCATTTAGTGTCAGGGAACACAAATTTACGTTGAAAGATGATGGCCGTGATGTTCTGTGTTCCGTCTGGATCATGTCGAGTTTCTACCAACCGGGTTTGGATTGTCCTGACTTGTCCGCCCCTAAAGATTGTAAAATATAAAGCACTGATAATCAGGCACAAATTTTCGTAAAAGTTGTAATTTGCTGACCTAATCGATAAAAATGTATAAAATTAGGACAGTTAAGTATAGTGAGCAATCTGTTTCAGTTCAAGTTTATATCATTGAAAACCGAAAAAGGAAGATTATTAAACACATTGGTACTGCAAGAAGTGAAGATGAGAAAGCTAATCTTATTGTTTTGGCGCAAGATTTCATACAAAAGCTTTCTAAACAACTCGCACTATTTGATGAAGCAAGCAATAAGATTCTCAACCTTTCTCAATTGCAATATAACGGGATATATTTCTACTTCTTTTATGAATTACTCCATAAACTTCTGATTAATATTGGCTTTGACAAACATAAGAATAACTTTCTTTTAGACTTGGTCATTATACGATTATTTGAACCTGCTTCCAAACTCCAATCTATAGTGCTTTTAGAACAATATTTTGGTGTTAAATACAGAAGACAGAGCTACTATGAATCAGCACCAAAATGGCTTGATTTAAAAGAGCAAACAGAAAAGATAGTACTAAAGCATGCAAAGAAGTATTATGATTTTAAGTTTGACCTATTGTTTTATGATGTTACTACTCTTTATTTTGAGAGCTTTGAAGAAGATGAGTTAAGAGAAAATGGTTTTTCTAAAGACAATAAATCACAGCAACCACAAATCCTAGTAGCATTAATGGTCACTAAAGAGGGTTTTCCGATTGCTTATGATGTTTTTTCGGGTAGTACATTTGAAGGACATACATTTATACCCTTTATTCAAAAATTTATAGTCAAGAACAAAGTAAAGGATTTTACCATTGTTGCTGATGCTGCTATGATTAGTGATGATAATATTAAAGAACTTAGGGTAAACAATCTCAAATATATTGTAGGAGCAAGGCTGGGAAATATTACACATCAGCTTTTTGAAAAAATCGACCAAATAATGGTTCGCCAAGATGGCCAAACAATTAGAATACCTACTGCAAAGGGATTTTTAGTTTGCAGTTACTCTTCTGTAAGGTTTAGGAAAGATAAATATGAGATGGAAAAGCAGATTAAGAAAGCGGAACTTTTGGTTGCTAATCCTTCTAAAAACAAGAAGACAAAGTTTACAAAAACTATAGGAAAGGATCAGCTGGAAATAAATAAGAACCTTATTGAGAAAACTAAAAAATTGCTTGGCATAAAAGGCTACTATACAAACCTGGAAGAATCTCAAGCAAGTAACGCTTTGATAATAGAACGATACCACGAGCTTTACAAGATTGAGCAAAACTTTAGGATTGTAAAAAGTGATTTACAAACACGTCCTATCTTTCATTTTAAGGAAGATCCAATCAAACTACATTTACTTATTTGCTTTATGGCTTTAGTTGTATCAAGGAATATCGAACTCAGTACAGGAGCTTCAATAAAAAGTTTTATTCAAGAATGTAAAAAAATTACCGATGCTCGGTTAACTAACCTTATAACCAGAGAAGAAATAAAAATGAGATCCCCGTTAACTCCTAAAGTAATTGAATTTTTAACCAAATTGAATTTGCTGACCTAAAATGGACAAGTCAGGAAATAAACTGAAAATCAGACCACAACATTTGTTGATAGACGGGAATCGATTCAAGGACACTACTGCCGGTATAGGCTACAGTTGCATTGTTAAGGGCGATGCTTTGTATGCATCGATAGCTGCGGCTTCCATTTTGGCTAAAACCTACCGTGATGATCAGATGCTGACTCTTCATCAGCAACACCATCAATACTTATGGAACAATAACAAAGGATATCCGACTACAGATCACCGACTAGCTATAGAAGTGCATGGTATTACCATTCATCACAGAAAGTCATTCCGCCTTCTGCCAGAGGAGCCTCAGCTCAGGTTATTTCATGAATGAGATACTGTTTACCTGTCCAGTTTTTTATCTTCGCCGAATAATATCGAAATCACATTATTCGCCTTGAGATTGTCAGCTACTATTTTGATAATGGCAGCAAACGGTACAAACAATATCATGCCGCTCCCACCCCAGAACATACCACCCAACAGAATCATAGCAAGTGTTGCCAGAGCATTTACATTGAGCTTGCTACTCACGGCAAAAGGAAAGATCACATTGGCTTCAAGATACTGGACGATGGTGAACAATAGAATCACCATAAATGGGTAAACCGGATTTTCGAATGTGATCCAAGCTACTGAGACTGGCAAGGCTGCTGCTATTATTATGCCTATATATGGGATGAAAGTCATGATGGCTACAAGAAAACCATATACAAATGCATCGGGTATGCCTATGATAAGCAATCCTACACTATTGAGGGCACCTACAATCAGATATACCAACAACATGCCTTTGATGAAGTTGTAGTAAGTATCAATGGTTTTACGTATAATTTGGGTAATGATTTCTTCGCCCACTGTCGGGAATAAACTAAACAAAGAATTGACCAACCGCCGACGATAATACAAAATTAAACCTGAAAATATTGGTATCAAAATAATGAGTACCAAACCAACGGACGATTCGTAAAGGACATTTTTGAGTATAGGTAGAATGAATTCCGGCAGTTTGTCAAGCGCATTGCTCAACCAGAGTTCTTGTTGTACAAAACTTATCTGTAGGTCGGAGATGAAGAATTCGCTGATGGTATTTATGAGTGTGAGCAGTTTTTTTTCGAGTAATGGCCATTTTAAGGTAAATGCCGCAATAATCCGTACAAAAAGTGCCCCGATGATAACAAGTAATACACCCAACATACTGAGACTGATGGTTATGGCAAGGACTTTCGGAAATCTATGCAGTTCGAGCCATTTGCTGAATGGATATAGAACACAAGCTATTAGTAATGAAAAACTCAAGGGCATCAAAAGGGGTTTCCCAAAATACAGTATCAGACCTGTGAGGATGATGAAGAGGAGTGTCTGGTTTATTTTTACCAAAGAAGCATTCATATCATTGAAGGTAGGTTACTTTGATTCAAATGTACGATAAAAATTCGGGTTTTATAATATGGAGTGTTTTTTGATGGACAAATCCATTGCTCGCAAGTATTGAGCCGTTGCAGAGATAATTGTCACCTCCGTTAATGTCCGTAACGGTGCCACCGGCTTCTTTTACTAAAATTGAGCCAGCTGCTATATCCCAATTATTAAGACCGTACTCGAAGAAGAAGTCGAATCTGCCACATGCCACATAGGCCAGATCGAGTGCTGCCGAGCCTATCCGCCTTATGCCGCGGGTTTTTTTCATAAAATATCTCAGACATCTGATGTATGACTCTATTGGCGTATAATCATAGTAAGGAAAGCCTGTAGCAGCAAGGCAATTGGAAAGTTCGCTGTGCCGACTGACACTGATTTTTTGATCATTCATGTATGCACCTCCTTCATCCCAGGCGTAAAAGCATTGATCGTGTATGACATCATATACTATACCTATCACACATTTACCTCTGACGGTTAGTGCCACACTAATGGCAAAAAACGGTATTCCATGCAAAAAATTGGTAGTGCCGTCAAGTGGATCGATGATCCATACTGATTCAGCATCTGCATCTGCATGCTCTGACTCTTCGGCGATAATACCACTTCCGGGCACTATGCTTTGCAATCCGTTTATAAGCATTTTCTCTGCATTTTGATCAACATGACTTACCAGGCTGTTGAATGATTTGTGTTCAATCTTATCTTCTGTTACCTGCCCCGTTTCCGACTTTATGTAGAGGGCGACTATTTTGATTAAATCAGCTGCATCAGTACAAATTTTTTCCAATCCAAGTGTTTTCATATATTTGATCAGGGTTTAATCACTTAGCATGATGCTGAATATTTTTAACCGGCATGCCGGAATGTTCGGTTGGTGAAAGATATTTATTTAAAATCGAGATATTCTACTTCTTCATCCTCTTCGTCTCTAAATGTCTTTTTCTCAGGTTTTACAACCGCCTTGGTCGGATTTTTGAGTGTTTGTTTTGCTTCCTCAAGGGTCGATTTCAGGCTGGGGCGCAAGGCGGTATTGTTGCCGGTGTTGAATGAGTTGTTGTTTGTAAAAGATGCAGATTTTGGGTTTTCTCCTTGGTCCGACCATCCATCCGGTTCATCAAATTCGGGCATGGAGCCAAATTCTGCGAGCAGTGTGTTCATGATTTTGTGTTTTCTGATTTCACTTTTTGTAAAATTTGATTTGACAAGTGATTTGTCACGTTTATTGACGAATTTTTCGGTTGTCCCTTTCAGGTTATAGTAAAGATTGAAGAAACCACCTTTTTGTGCCGGTAAGGCATCAGAGGTTTTGTTGACCAGATTCAGTTTGTTGAGCAGAACCTGACCTGCATTTATCTTGAAGTTGTACTCTATGTCGTTGTTGAAAGTATGTTGTCCGCTTACGGTAAGGTTGGCGGCATTGCTTTGAATAAACATAGCCGGTATATGGATGATACCGTCTTCTATTTCAATCAGATTTTTAAGATTGACAAATCTGATGTTGCGCAGGTCTTTCATTTTGATAAAAGCCGAAAAACTTTCCAGAAGCTTGAATGCCCGCATTTCACCATTGTCCACCGACATGCTTCCATAAACGTGTAGTTTGTTTATGTCAAATTTTCCATTTTTGTCCCAGTCAGCTAGTATGAGTATCCTTGAATTGAGCCTACCGCTCAGGTTATTATCTGTAAGTGTTTCCTGGCCAAAATTATCTGATTGCGCAAAAAATTCTTTTATATTGACCTTGCTGCTCTCAAGTGTAGCTTTCAGGTGCGACCCCGTATTGTCAAAATTGAGCTGACCTTCGATGTTCCAGTCACCTTCCATTGCCTGTACGTCACCGCTCACGAGCATATCACCACCTTCGAATATAAGATCGCCAGAAAAATTGCGAGCCATAATCTTTTTGTGCTTAATCACATCCAGATCTGCTTTGATGGTTCCCTGGATTTTGTCAAAAGGATTCCCACTGTTAACAGGTGTTGAAGAGGTGGTTTTAGTTTGTACTTCATCTTTGTCTGAGAGCATTGTCATCCAACGTTCGAGGTTTATATAGTTGGAATGTATGTTAATGCCCAGACCAAGCTTGTCATTTGGATCTTTACTGAAGATAAATGGCAGATAGTCCGAAATTCTGCCATCAATCTGAAGGTCACTATCCAACCCACGAAGATCCACCTTTGTCAGATTGATAAAATTGTTCGAGAAGTTTATTTCGCCGGTACTGAACTTCAGGTCTTCGCCACGGTAGTTGAGCACGGCATCTTCAAATAGGATTGAGCCAGAAGCTTTAACGCGTGTGGCGCCTTGGTCTGATCTCATATCGGCCATATTACCTTTGATGACCACATTTTTTACATTAATAAAACCGGCGCCTCCCTTCGCCTGGGCAATGAAAGCATACACTCGTTCAAGCGGAATTTTCCCGTTTGCAGATAGGTCAATATCGGGTTTTTCAAAGTTTCGTAGCTTCAGATTGAGAGAAAAAGGCAGTCCGTTGAAGCTTGCCTTACAATTATCCAGAGAAAAAGATGATGTTCTGAAGTTATGTGACCAACCATTTGAAAAACTACCCGTAAACGAAATCTGGTCAATCATTCCACCTACATCTTTGCCTTGAACAGAGCCGTTTTTCAGATTATACTGTACAAGTATAGCAGGGTTGGAACTGGCATTCAGTGTGCCATCTATTCGCGCATTCACTTGAATGATACCTTTGCTTTTGAATCTCACAGCCGCATCGTTGAGTTGCGATATTCCGAGATTAAAGACAGATTCGAGGTTGATGTCCTTACCTAATGCAAACAAATCGAAGTCGGTACCGTTTTTTCCTTCATTTACTGAACCTTCAACAGTAAAATTGTTTGATGCCAGGTTAAGAAGGCATTCCTTTATTTTGTAGGTACCTTTTTTACTGTTAATATCAAATTTTCCGGTCAGGCTCAGAGGTTTTTCCTGCAGATAATTCGAATTTTCATGCATAATGCTATTCAGTATCCAGTCAGTATCCAGGTCTAAGATAAATTCGTCAGCAGAAAATTCGCCGGCGAGGGTACCTTTAGTAATAGTAGCCTTGTAGTCAGATTGTTTGAGTTGGTTGGTATAGGTAATGGCAAAGTTATCAAATATTGCTTTGCTTATGCTAAATGATACATCGTTCTGGCTTTTGTTGTCAGTATTTTTTTTAAATATTTCGTAGTTTGGTTTACCCTTATTGTCTATAACGATGTTGATGACGCCGTCCTTCAGCTTTATTTTTGAAATGCTTGGTTTGCCAGTAAATGCACTCCAAATGCCCATCGAAAAACTAAGCTCTCCAATAGAAAGGAGATTTTTTTTTCCGGTATCAGCAAGCCGGACATTTTTGAGCGTAGCTGACACTTTGGGGAAGGCACGTATGAGAGAGAGAGAAACATCTTCTACCTTCAGTTCGGTAGTAATGTTTTTATTAAGTTCAGCTATAATCAACCGACCGATTTTGTCTTCAAAAAATGCAGTAAGAATCACCGATAACAGGAAGACAGAAGAGAATACCAGAATAGTTCTGGCAATAATTTTTTTAACTACTGGAGGCATAGGTTATTATTGCAATACAAAAGTAACGGTAAGTTTTGTGATATTAGTATTTAGCTTAATAATTACAATAAGTTTATTTTTTTTAAAAAAATAGTTGCATAATACAAATAGTACACTTATCTTTGCCTCGCTTTTCGAAAAAGGGCGCATAGCTCAGTTGGTTCAGAGCATCTGCCTTACAAGCAGAGGGTCGGAGGTTCGAATCCTTCTGCGCCCACACACAAGGCTTCATCGATTATATCGGTGGAGCCTTTTTGGTTCTTAGCACCATGTTGTTAAATGCACGTTGTGCAATATTTTCTCACAAAAAATTTATCTTTGTAGTTTATAATTGAATGGCTTTTAAATGGTCAGGTGGCAATGCACCATGCATTTAACAAAGTTTTAATGATTGTCACATTACACTTTTACTTGCTTGTTCGTTCTTAATCAATAACAATCGATTAATATTATACATGAGAATTCTCCTTCTTTTTATTTTTAGCTTCTTGTTGACATCGCATACAAATGCACAAGAGTCGTCAAAACCACTTTCCGTAAAATGGGGAAATGAATTGAAATCGCCATCCGGTACATTTATATATAAAATCGTCCAAAACGACCTGAATGGAATTACTGTATTAAGGCTGAAAAAGAGTGGTATGTTCAGTACTTCTCAAAAAATTATTTTTGAAAGATACAATGCTGGCTTTGGTATCGAAAAAAGCAAAGAAACCACGCTTAAGTACAAGAATAAAAGTATGGATTTTGAACAGGCTTTTTCCTTGGGTGGCAAACTGTATTTGTTTTCGTCCTTTGCTAATCAAAAAGATCAGAAAAAGTACCTTTTTGGCCAGGAAGTTCGTGCGACATCACTTACACCTGAAAAAAAGTTGAGTTATTTGGATGAGATGTCATTTACCTTATTAAATGATTATGCCGGCTTTCAATTCGACATTTCACCTGATAGTAGTTTGCTTTTAGTCTATCATGCCATCCCGGGTAAAAAGGAAGAACCTGCCAAATACAGCCTGCTGGTAGTGGACAAGGAGTTGAATAAATTGTGGTCAACACAATACACGCTACAAGGAAAGCTCAAGGATCATTACATCGAAAACATCAAACTTGATAATAATGGCAATGCCTTTCTATTACTATCCACAAATATCGGCACCGGTACACAAAAGCTTCAGGATGATAAATACCGTATGATAAGCATCCGTGATCAAGGTCAGAAAATAGACGAAATCGATATTGGCGTAAGCGACATATATATTAATGGCCTTAACTTCAAAGTATTGAAAGACAACAATATAGTACTTGCAGGGTTCTATAGCAACCGTGGTGTAAATTCTGTAAAAGGTGTTGTGTATTATGTCATCAATGGCGACACAAAGCAGATTATTCATCAGAGTACAAAAGAGTTTGGTGTCGACTTCGTTACAAGTAACTTGTCTGAAAGCAAAAGAAACAAACTTAAAGACAGTACACGAAAGACAGCCTTACCTGAACTACCAAAATTTAACCTTGACCATCTAATACTGAGAGGTGATGGCGGAGCTCTTTTACTTGCCGAGCAATATGATTACAGCGTCTATTCGTACTATGACTATTTCTCACGCACATATACCAACAGGTATGTGTATATGTATGATGATATAGTAGCTGTCAGTATTAACCCCGAAGGCAATATTGACTGGGCAACCCGGGTGCCAAAACATCAAGAAACTATGGATGATGAAGGTATTTATTCTTCATATTGCTATGCTGTAAGTGGCGACAAACTGGTATTTTTATACAATGATAATCCACGCAACTACAACCGCGATCAAAAATCAAGAGCCAGATATGAGTTTGATGCATATAACGGAATGCCGGCCTATGCGATAATAGAAAGTGACGGCACACTCCACACCGGCCTTCTCGAAAATGGCACTGATGACAAACAATTTATAAGACCATCTATCTGCAAGCAAACAGCGCTGAGCAAGATGCTCATTTATAAAGAATACAATGGTAAGTATAAATGGGGTGAAGTAATGGTGAAATAATCCGGAAACTGCGGGTTTTAATCATACTATCAAAACACTTATCAGCTGTTGACGTATAAGTTTCAGCTTTTCAAGTATTGAATTTGATGTCAAACAGTTTTTCTCAATGTAGAATTACTTAATTTTGCGACTTATTTTAATAAATATATATGTACAAAGAGTTTAAGGGACTTAACCTTCCGGAGATTGACAAGGAAATACTGCAATTTTGGAAATCAGAAAATATTTTTGAAAAAAGCATTGATACCAAAGATGCTTCTAATCCTTATGTTTTTTACGAAGGGCCGCCGAGTGCCAATGGTATGCCGGGCATACACCACGTGATGGCACGTACTGTAAAGGATTTGTTCTGTCGTTTTCATACTATGCTCGGTCAGCGTGTAGAGCGAAAAGGTGGCTGGGATACTCACGGTCTGCCTATAGAACTAAGTGTAGAAAAAGAACTCAGCATCACCAAAGAAGATATAGGAAAGAGCATATCAGTAGATGAATATAACCACAAATGCCGCGAAACAGTGATGCGGTATAAGAAAGAATGGGATAACATAACCGAACAGATGGGTTATTGGGTGGACTTAGACAATCCTTACATCACGTTTGAGAATAATTATATAGAATCAGTTTGGCATCTATTACAATTACTTTATAACAAAGGCTTGTTGTATAAAGGTTATACCATTCAGCCTTATTCACCGGCAGCCGGCACAGGCCTGAGTACACACGAACTCAATCAACCGGGTTGTTACCGTGAGGTGACCGATACGTCTGTAGTAGCAATGTTTAAGGTAATCAAGGATGAACGAGCACAGTTTTTGTTTGATGACGAAGACGAAGATGTTAGAATCATTGCCTGGACAACAACACCATGGACACTACCGTCTAATACCGCATTGACCGTAGGGTCAAAAATTGAATATGTTAAGATAAAGACCATTAACCCTTATACCAAGCAAGCTTTCAGTGCTGTACTTGCAAATGAGTTAGTGAATAGTTGGTTCGGAGAAAAAAAAGCAGAAATATTATCAAAATCGGATGTCTTTTCCGGTGAAAAATTGAAGGGCATAAGCTATGAGCAATTGCTCCCTTTTGCACAGCCCGAGGACGGAGATGCCTTTAAGGTGATTACAGGTGATTTTGTCACTACCCAGGATGGAACAGGTATTGTGCATACAGCTCCTTCATTTGGTGCTGACGATATGCGCGTAGCAAGGGCCAATGGTATTGGTTCACTCACACTTGTTGACAAACAGGGTAGGTTTACTGCAGAGGCAGGTGAATTCGCAAGAAGGTATGTCAAAGACTACAAGGACGACCCGAATTATGTAAATGTAGATATCGACATTGCTGTAAAGCTCAAACAAGAAAACAAAGCCTTCAACGTCCAAAAATTCGTACACAATTATCCGCATTGCTGGCGTACCGATAAACCGGTACTTTACTATCCGCTCGATAGTTGGTTTATAAAAACCACAGCTATGAAAGATAGGATGGTAGAGCTCAACAAGACCATCAACTGGAAGCCTGCCTCTACCGGTCAGGGGAGGTTTACCAACTGGCTCGAGAACCTGCAAGACTGGAACTTATCGAGGTCGAGGTTTTGGGGTATTCCGTTGCCTGTGTGGCGTACTAAAGAAGCCGATGATGAACTCTGCATTGGCTCGGTAGAAGAATTAAAGAAGAAGACCGAACAAGCCAATAAGGCACTCAATTTGCAACAAAGCGTCCCGACTGACTTGCACAGGCCGTATATTGACGAAGTTGTACTTTATTCTGAAAAAACCGGAAAGCCGATGTACCGCGAACTTGACCTCATTGACGTCTGGTTTGATAGCGGTTCGATGCCTTATGCACAATGGCATTATCCATTTGAGAATGTTGAGAAGTTTAAGGCAAATTTTCCGGCAGATTTCATAGCAGAAGGCGTTGACCAGACACGCGGGTGGTTTTTTACACTTCACGCTATAGCCACTATGGCATTTGACAGCATAGCTTTTAAAAATGTAGTATCCAATGGTCTTGTACAAGATAAATTTGGTAGAAAAATGTCGAAACGACTGGGCAATACTGTCGAACCGTTTGAGACCATAGCCAAATATGGCGCAGATGCTACCCGCTGGTATATGATATCAAATGCTCAGCCTTGGGACAATCTCAAGTTCGACATTGAAGGGATAGATGAGGTAAGGAGGAAATTTTTTGGTACAATGTACAATACCTATTCCTTTTTTGCACTGTATGCCAATATTGACGGCTTCAAGTATTCGGAAGCTAGAGTTCCGGTATCAAAAAGACCGGAAATAGACAGATGGATAATCTCAAAACTCAACTCGCTCATAGTAGAAGTGTTTGATTTTTATGCCGACTATGAGCCAACCAATGCAGCACGGGCTATACAAGATTTTGTGGACAGCCACTTGAGCAACTGGTATGTTCGCCTATGCAGGAGGAGATTCTGGAAGGGGGAATACACCGAAGACAAGATAACGGCATACCAGACACTGTACGAGTGCATGAATACCATTGCCAAACTGATGGCACCGGTAGCTCCATTTTTTGCCGATTGGTTATACCTCAATCTCAATACCGTTACCGAAAGTGAAAATTATGAATCTGTGCACCTTGCCACATTCCCCGAAGAAGAAAGCAGTGCTATAGACCCTACACTCGAAGAACGGATGGATTATGCACAACGTATATCATCCTTGATTTTGTCCATAAGGAAAAAAGAAAAAATACGAGTAAGGCAACCATTGCTCAAGGCATTGCTACCAGTACTTGATGATCGGTTCCAGAAGCAGGTAGAAGCAGTGCAGGATCTGATAATGGCTGAGGTAAATGTAAAGTCATTCGAATTTGTAACGAATACTGCCGGCGTTATCAGCAAGACCATCAAAGCTAACTTCAAGACATTGGGCAAAAGGCTTGGCAAAGATATGAAGGCTGCTGCTGACATGATTTCGCAGTTTGATCAGGAGACAATTCGTCAGATCGAACAACAAAAATACTACGTCTTGAATATTGGTGATACAAGCTATACGCTCGAACAGGAAGATTTCGAGATTGGGTTTAATGATATACCAGGCTGGCAAGTAGCCAGTGATCGCGACCTGACTGTAGCGCTTGACATAACACTTAATGACGATCTCATAGCTGAAGGCACGGCACGTGACCTTATCAATCGTATTCAGAACATTCGTAAGACCAGCGATTTGAACGTTACTGACCGCATTATTATCAAGCTTGAGTCAAATGATGCAGTAAATGTGGCAATTGATAAATTTGCTGATTATATATGTAGTGAAACCCTGGCTGACAGCCTTACAACTGAAAAAGAGGTAAATGGTGAAAGACTGGAGTTGTTCGAAGATGTAATAATCGGTATTGAAGTATTGCCGGTATTATCAGTGAAGTAAATGTTCTTTTTGTAGGGATTCGTCATTCGTGGATTGTTTCATTTTTCTTCTATACACAAAGAAGAGGTATGATGTCAATATCCATGCGAGTGTGAGTATAATAGCTATGGCTCTAAGGTTGCCAAGGTCTTGTAATGTAGCTACGATGATCACGAATAATAAATTCATTAGGATCAATACACCCGTTGCCTGCATGTGAGTAAGCCCAATGTCTATCAACATGTGATGAATGTGGTTGCGGTCTGGATGAAATGGTGATTTGCCCTTCATAATTCTTACAGCAAACACACGCAAGGTATCGAACAAAGGTAATATAAGTAGCCCAAATGCAAAGGCTGGCGCTGCTTTGAAAGTAAACGTACCTGTTTTGGTTACATGATGGAATTCAATAAATTCAATCACCAGTGTAGCAGATATCAACCCGACCAACATAGAACCAGTATCACCCATAAATATTTTTGCCGGCGAATAATTATACTTCAGAAAGGCCACCAGCGAACCGGCAAGACTAAATGCGAGAATTGACAATTCAACTTTGTCGGTCAGCATAAACCATGTACCTAACATGAATGTGATGATCGTGCCTATGCTTCCTGACAAGCCATTAATACCATCTATGAGGTTAAAAGAATTGATGATGACAAGGATGACGAAAGTAGTAAACAAAATAGTCACCCAATAAGGTAGCTCATAAATACCAAAAACACCAAAAAACGATGGAATGGTTATTTTTGATTTAAAAACCAGTACTCCGGCTGCAAAAAGCTGCCCTAAAAATTTCTTGGTTGGCGTTAGAGGAATAATGTCATCCTTGACACCTATGAGGAATATGACAACAAAAGCACACAATATGTACTGGAGTTCGCCAAAATCAGTAAATGGTGTCCAAAAAATAACGGAAAAAGATACTCCGGCAAATATAGCAATACCACCAAGTGTGGGAATGCTTTTGGTGTGAGAAGTGCGTGTACCGGGCTCGTCACACAGATTCTTTATTTCGGCTACTTTGATGATTGACGGAATCGCAAAGTATGTCAGAGTAAAGGCTGTAATAAAACTTAATATTACGTCAAACATATTTCACGAATTTCTGGCACAAAGTTACAATTTTAAAGTATTGAAAGTATCGTTCTTTCCTAACAATTCACAAACAATCATTCATTATGACTTGTAAAACAATATAAGGTAACAAAAATAAAATTCTGTTACCAACTGCCACTGGCACCACCACCACCAAAACTACCACCACCAAAGCCACCAAAACCACCGCCCGAAGAGCCTCCACCCCAGCCGCCACCGGAAGAGCCTCCACCCCAGCCACCCCATGTACCTCCTGGCCACGTATGCCCGTCACCTCTTATGATTTGTCTGTTTACCGGCCGGGCATTTCTGGTAAAATATGCAAATAACAATAACAGAACAAAAAAGCAAAGTATAAATAATAGGATTGTATCAGAATGATCAGCTTCCGGTTCTGCAGTGAATTCTGACCCAGTGTAAAAAATAATCGCATCAACTGCCTTATCTATACCTTGGTAATAGTTACCATTACGAAACTCAGGAGCTATCTGTTCACGGATGATTCTACCTGCTATGATATCGGGTAATACCGGTTCGAGTCCATAACCTGTCTGGATGGTTACTTTCCGTTCATTAGGTGCTATAAGAAAGACGATTCCATTTTTTTTGGTATTCTGCCCGACGCCCCACGCATTGCCAAGCTGTACCGCAAAATCCGATACTTCATAACCTTGAAGGTCTTTGACTATGACGATGGTCACCTGATTGGATGTCGAGTCATCAAAAGCGACGAGTTTGTTTTCTAAGTTGTTGATCTGTGCACTATTGAGTATTCCGGCATAATCATTTACCAGTTGATTAGAACGGGGCGGCAGATCAATACTGAATAAGGAAGAGTTAAATAACATCAGAGCGAACACAATCATTGTGTTTCGCTTTAAGCGAAACAGAAATCTTCCTGATGTTTTATTTATCTCCAAAAATGATATCATCCTTTAATTCGTTTTGGTCATCATCGGTTTTCGGAAAATGTTGAATGAGTACATCACCAACCTTACGAACACCCAATATGACACCTTTTACAATTTCTCCGTGCTTAAAATTTTCCTTCATAGCGGTTTTAGCATCTTCCCAGAATATTTCACCAACGATGTTGTGGATACCTTCATCACCTATGATGGCGAATACATTATCAGACAGAGCCAGATAAATCAAGACTCCGTTCCGACGTTTGGCCTTGGTCATTTCCAATTTTACAAAATATTCCTGTGCTCTTGTAATTGGGTCCTGATCACAGTATTGTTCTACACAGATGCATATTTCACCGGTAGTCTGAGCTTCAATCTGTTCAATACATTCCTTTATTTCTTTTCGTTCCTGTTCAGTAAAATACGACATGCAATTAGAAATTTACAGTTGGTGCTTTGTCTGAACCTTCTGCAGCCTGGAAATATGGTCGTGTCTTGAACCCAAACATCGAAGCAAAAATATTAGCCGGAAATTTCTGGATGTTGGTATTGTAAAGTTTTGCAACATCATTAAAGTTGTTGCGCTCTGTGTTGATTCTGTTTTCAGTGCCTTCAAGCTGCACCTGGAGGTCGCGGAATGACTCGGTAGCTTTGAGTTGTGGGTAATTTTCTGCTACCACCAACAGTCTGCCCAATGCACCCCCAAGTGATGATTGGCTGTCCTGAAATTTTTTCATGGTAGCTTCGTCCATATTATTTGGGTCAAGTTTTACCTGTGTGGCAGAAGCTCTTGCATTAATGACATCTGTTAGCGTCTTTTGTTCAAAATTAGCCACACCTTTTACAGTATTGACAAGATTAGGAATCAGGTCTGCCCTCCTTTGATAAGCACCTTCTACTTTTGACCATGCCGTATTGACTTCTTCACGGGTGGTGACCATGCCATTATAACTGCCTCTTACCCATAGAAACAATACGAAAGCTATCAGGCCAATAAGAAATAATTTTCCGAATCCACTTTTCATTTCAAAAAAAATTTTAATTTTATTAAATAATTAGGTAAATTTATAAAATCTTTTAAAACCAATATTTCAATGAACAATAAATATTTATTATTTGTTCCGTTGGTAACATTATTTTCAATACTCTCAATTGCAATAAGTGCGCAGCCCTGCCCATGCACAGTAAATGCCGGAGCAGATAAAAATCTATGCGAACCCGGCGGTACAACACAACTCAATGGTAGCTATACAGGTTCACCTTTAGTTATAGAATGGACGCCTGCTATTGGCTTGAATGATCCAAATATCATCAATCCGGAAGCAACAGTTGACCAAACTACCACTTACACCTTGAAAATTAAATGCCTGAACAATACCAATCTTGTAACCAACGCTAACTTCAACAACGGCAATACCGGTTTTTCGAGTGATTATGTGTACAGCGCCACAAATCTGGTATCCGAAGGTGTTTATACAGTTACCAATAACCCAAAAAGTGTTCACCCGGGTTTTGCACCTTGTGGTGATCATACAGGTGGTGGTCAAATGATGGTGATAAACGGTGCAGGTACACCCGGCCTTAACGTCTGGTGTCAGACAATACCAGTAAAGGCAAATACCGATTATGCCTTCGAAACCTGGGTGGCATCTGTAGTAGCAGGCTCACCGGCTTTGTTACAGTTTTCTATTAATGGACAGACCATTGGGCCAATATTCAGCGCTAATAATTCGAACTGTATCTGGGAACAGTTTACAGCAGTCTGGAATAGTGGAAGTTCTACATCTGCTACCATTTGTATCGTAAACCAAAACACAGAATTAAGCGGAAATGACTTTGCACTTGATGACATTTCCTTCAAGGAGTTGTGCGAGATAACAGATGAAATGACAGTTTTCGTACATCCAACCAAACAGACAGATATTGAAGCAAAAATTTGTCAGGGACAGTCTTATAACATTGGCGGTCAAAGCCTGCAAAATGAAGGACAGTATAACTTTTCTTTCAAAACATGGAAAGGATGCGATAGTATGGTAACACTTGACCTGAGCGTTATAGAAGTAGAAGCCGTAATCGATAATCCGGAAATGCTTGACTGCAATTCGTCCGAAATCCTGCTATATGGAGACAAATCTTCATTTGGGGCATTCTATACTTATGCCTGGACAGGACCACCTGGTGGAATAAGTTCTGACCCTTCACAATCCATTGTAACGGTTACCAAGCCTGGAGTCTATACGCTTGTAGTCACCTACGATGATGGTACAATTAAATGCACCAAATCTGCAACGGTAACTGTAACAACTGATTATACTAAACCTATCATTACGGCAGGGCCCGATGGTAAGCTTTCATGTACCGACACCACGCTTACATTAAGCGGAAAGGTAACGAGCCCTACAAGCAACTATACTATACTGTGGACGACTCCTGACGGGAATATTATATCTGATCCAGATGTGTTGGATCCGCTCATTGGCAGCACTGGCACCTATATCATGACAGTGACTAATAATCTGAATGGTTGCACGGCAAGTGACATTGTTCTGGTGACAAAAGATCCTTCAGTACCAAAGGTAAAGATAAGTGGAGATACTTTGCTTACATGTAACAATGATACCATTTGGATCAATGGTTTTCAGTCCGACCAGGGTGCAGGATTCGATTACGAATGGTCAGTAGCCAATGGTGGAAAAATTAATACAACTACTGACTCTCTGGCTATACAGCTTAGCACACCGGGGAGTTATATTTTAACTGTACAGAATCTGACCACCGGCTGCAAATCAAATTTTACACTAAACATCGGAGAGGACAAATCATCGCCAACGGCTGAGGCGGGGCAGAAAGACACACTTTCTTGTCTTATTCCTGAGTTGCAGCTTACCGGTTCATCTAACTTGGATATTTCACTCATCAATATTAATTGGACCACACCAGATGGTAATATCAAATCAGGTAGCGATCTCTTTAATCCGATTATTTCTTCTCCCGGTATTTATTATTTGAATATAGAGAATAAAAAGAACGGATGTATAGCGCAGGATTCGGTTAACATCGCCAAAGATGATAATGCACCTTCAGTCATTAAACTGCAAGACCAGACACTTACTTGTGTGGTTAAGAATGTCCCACTCGATGCTACAGGTTCATCAACAGGCAGTGATTTTGTATTTTCGTGGACTACACCTGACGGAAACATCACCGGAGGTACAGATGTGCTGGTTAGCCAGTGTGATAAAGCAGGTATGTATATATTGAACATAACCAATACAAAGAACGGATGTGTAGTGGCAGACACCCTATGGGTAATATTGGATGATAAAAAACCTGTAGCGGATGCCGGTTCTGATAAAACACTCAATTGCAATAACACAAGTCTGCAACTTGATGGTACACTCAGTTCATCGGGCATCCAGTACAGTTATCAGTGGACTACACCAAATGGTAATATTATCAATGGTGCAGCGACTGTTAAGCCACTAATAGATAAGCCGGGTACTTACACATTTGTAGTGACAGATGCAGGCAATGGTTGTACAAGTGCAGCAGATGTAAACGTAAGTATTGATACCGTTGCACCTGTTATTACCACACCCGGAGATCTGATACTTACCTGCCAACAACCGCAGATACTGATATCGGCCATAAATCTTTCTGGGTCAGGCAATTATTCGTACTTATGGAGTACCCAGAACGGAAATATCATATCAGGAGAGAATACGTTGACAATTACCATTGACAAACCAGGCACATACACATTTGTTACCATTAATGATAACAATGGTTGTATGTCTTCCGGCACAGTAAAAGTTACAAGCAATTCCGAACTGCCTGAGGTAAATGCAGGTCAGGATCTTATAATCAACTGTATCAATACGCAGGTATCTGCCGCTGCAAGCGTCATTTACTCGGGCGGTACACTCGATATCATTTGGACCTCCAGTACTCAGCCGGTTATCTCAGATGGCAATACACTCAATCCTGTTTTAGGGTATGCCGGCACCTATACCATTACAGTCCTGGATCCTGTCACAGGTTGCAGTGCAAGCGATAAACTGGTGGTCACTATTGATACCATTGCTCCAAAATCATCCATCCCAACGCCTGAATTACTCACTTGCACAAGATTAACCTCCTTGGTCAGCCTACAGACAATCCTTCCTACGTGGACGTACAGTTGGAGTACAGCAGATGGCAATATCACAGGTAGTACAACCGGCAATTCTGTTACAGTGGACGTTACCGGATTGTATTCGGTTACCATTACCGACCAGTCCAACGGCTGTATTTCTGTGTTATCCGGTACTGTCAATGAAGATAAGAAAAATCCGGTTGTGTCAGCAGGACCCGATTACGAGCTGACATGTACCATAGAGGAAGTGACACTTGCAGGAAACATACAAGGAGGCACAACTAATAAAACCATTCTGTGGCTTTATAATAACCAGACATTACAAAATGGCACAACACTCAACCCGGTTGTCAATTTGCCGGGTAGCTACCTGCTCGTAGTAACAGACAACATCAACGGCTGTACAGCGGATGATAGTGCTGAAGTAACAGAAAATACCAACTACCCGAAGGATTTTGCCATAGACATCATCCCGCCCGGTTGTACCAAACTGGGGACTTTATCCGTTTCAGCGGTTATAGGTGGCAATGAACCTTACACCTACTCCTTGAATGGCGGAGTATTCCAGAATTCGGACGTATTTGAATCCATTAAAAGTGGAACTTATTTTATCAACATAAAAGATGCCAATGGCTGTGAGTTTGGCAAGCAGATTATGGTGCCCGAGCCTCCCGAACTATCCGTTACCTTGCCACAGCTCGTGACCATTGAGTATGGCAAAGATGAAATACTGAATCCACAGCTCAATATTCCTGAGTCGTATGTCGAAAGTGCATTGTGGACACCGGTATCCGGACTTTCATGCGGCGATTGTCTGACACCTTTTGCCAATCCTGTCAATGAAACCACCTATAGCCTTATCGTCACAGATGTAACCGGCTGTACTGCCCAAGCAAAGGTAAAGGTCATTGTACTAAAAGATTTCAAGCTATACATACCGAATGCCTTTTCCCCAGATGCTGATGGCATTAATGATAAATGGATGTTATTCGGTGATCCGAAGATTGTTGTAAATATAAAAGAATTGCGAATTTTCGACCGCTGGGGCGAACAAATGTATGAAGCCTTCAATTTTCCGGTAAACGACCCTCAGTATGGCTGGGATGGTAAGCTGCGAGGAAAAAACCTGAAGCCTGCTGTATTTGTATATTACTTTGAAGCTGAATTCGTAGATGGAAGCAGACGATTATACAAAGGTGGTATTAACCTCATACGCTAACGGATTATTTTTTAAACATAAAATAAACTGCTGCAAGTATAAAGACAAATGCCACAATATGGTTCCAGCGTAGTTGCTCTTTGAGATAAATAACCGAAAATGCTATAAAAATAACAAGAGTGATAACTTCCTGAATGGTTTTTAATTGAAATGCGTTGAAAGTTCCATAACCGATTCGGTTGGCAGGAACCATGAAACAGTATTCAAGAAATGCTATTCCCCAACTGATCAATACCGCCTTCCACATAGGTATCGATGGGTCTTTGAGGTGTCCGTACCATGCAAAGGTCATGAACATATTCGAAAACACAAGCAGGATTATGGTCCACATAGAGTTGAAATTTTAGCGGGTGATTCAAATTTTTGGTAAAAATAGATTCTGCCCGTCTTATCTGTTTCTGTTGAGGAGCAATATTTTTTTTATTAAAAATGCAGCCGAAATTTCAGCAAGATTTTCTATTGAAATTTGCATAAATCCATAGGATGACAAAAAAGCATTTATTCCAAGTTATGTGTTGAAAATCTGCTGTTTATATTTTTATTATAATTTTATTATGTAAAACAGAAAAATGATGCCGGCCAACATTTCTGTCTGAACCTGTGTTTGACATTTAACACAGCGTTTCTGCACGAACCACTTGCATCTTAATCTTTTTGGTATGACATTTGTGCTTTAATTGACATTGAAATCAAAGCACTTTTTGCTAAATTTTTTAAAAATGAATCAAAACATTATCAGTTACAAAAGGAATAGCTTCGGAGCAATGACATGTTGTTGTTGCTGTTGTTATATACCTGAGCTTAGTATCGGATAAAAGAGGATATACATTATTTACACATCAAAAAAATCCACCGGTACGTAGTCGGTGGATTTTTTTTTAACCTAAAAACAAGATAACAGAATGAAAGCAGATTGCAACAAAACAATAATTTCTATCACAAATAACACGAACTGTTGTTGCTGTTGTTGTTGTGTAACTGCTTTTATTTAGCTGCAGAAAAGCCATTATCAATTTTAAACAAAAAAGGCTTTGCAGCAACCTGCAAAGCCTTTTTTCATTTCAATAAAAGTAAAAAAAATGAGCAATAGAGTATCGTATAAACAACAAACAGGGAGTCACGGACTAAAACATAAACTGGATCACATTAGCAGGTTTATTGGGAATACACCCTTGCTGCCGATAACCGGATTGCACCAAAATAAAGATGTAAAAATATTTGCAAAAGCTGAATGGAAAAACCTGTCCGGCAGTGTAAAAGCGAGAGCCGCATTCAATATCATTAAAAATGCAATCTCATCAGGAAAACTTACTGAAAACAAGATTCTCCTGGATGCCACAAGCGGTAATACCGGCATCGCGTATGCAGCCATCGGACAAAAACTGGGTATCAAAGTCGCATTGTGTCTGCCGGAAAATGCATCACAAGAGAGAAAAGACATTCTGCACAGTCTCGGTGCCGAAATTATTAATACTTCTCCGTTTGGCGGAACAGACGAGGCACAGGAAAAGGCAGCTGAACTCGCAAAGGATTTCCCCAAAAAATATTTTTATGCCAGCCAATATACCAATGACAACAACTGGAAAGCACATTATTACGGCACAGCGATCGAAATTATCCGTGAATTGCCCGAAATATCACATTTTGTGGCAGGACTTGGTACAACGGGCACTTTTGTAGGCACTTCAAGAAGGCTCAAAGAGTACAATCCGGCTATACAAGCCATTTCTTTGCAGCCGGATGTGGCCATACATGGCCTTGAAGGCTGGAAACATCTCGAGACAGCCATCGTGCCGGAGATTTACGATGCGCAAATTGCAGATTATGGGTTGGAGATAGACACTTTCAAGGCGTATGACCTGATGAGGAAGAAAGTCCTCGGTGGTGTACTCAGCCCCTCATCAGCAGCCAACATAGTCGGAGCAGCGACAGTGGCTGACAATATAGAAAGCGGTGTCATCATCACGATTTTGCCCGATAATGCAGACAAATACAGTGAAGTAATCAAAAAAATAATGTAAAATCATGTTGCACATTTCAAGAAAAACAGAAATTGAAATCCTTGCTGACGCATTGCGAAGCTTTCCGGATGAATGCTGTGGGTTTATGTTTGGAACCGAGAATGGCGAAGAAAGAACCATTTCCGAAATTCAGATTGTAAACAATGCAAAGGTAGGAGACAAACGAAGACGGTTCGAAATTACGCCATTCGACTACATGAAAGCAGAACAATATGCCGAAGCTAATAATCTGCTTTTGTTGGGAGTTTACCATTCTCATCCGAACCATCCTTCTGTGCCAAGCGAACACGACCGGGTTGTTGCACAGCCTTATTTTTCATATTTAATAATAGCAGTACGCGAAAACGAATTCGTATCACTGCAATCCTGGAGACTGAACGATGATTTTCAGTTTGACGAAGAACAGATTGCCCGCGAGGCGGAAATTTCCATAAAATAATTTCATAACATTTAAATAAAAAATCATGGCTACAATTGTAATTCCTACACCACTCAGAAAATTTACAAACCAACAGTCAAAAGTGCTTGTAAACGGCAGTACTGTCAAAGAAAGTATTGACAATCTCATTCAGGATTTCCCTGATCTTAAAAAGAATTTGCTCGAGGACAATGGCAATATCCGCGGTTATGTGAATATATTCGTCGGTGAGGACGATATCCGCGACCTTCAGAAAGAACAAACGTCTGTTTCTGAGCATTCTACCATTAGCATCATTCCTGCTATTGCCGGTGGCTGTGGTGCAGATGACATCAGTTTCAATAAGGAAGAATTTGCGAGATACAACCGGCATATCATCATTCCCGATTTTGGTCTGGAGGCACAGAAAAAGCTCAAAGCTTCGAAAGTACTAATTATTGGTTCAGGTGGCTTGGGCAGCCCGTCACTTCTTTATCTTGTGGCGGCCGGTGTGGGCACTATCGGTATTGTTGACTTTGATGTGGTTGATGATAGTAATCTTCATCGTCAGGTGCTGTTCGGAGTAGAAGATGTCGGAAAACCAAAAGTAGAAGCAGCGAAAAAACGACTTTTAAGCCTGAATCCGCATATCAATATCATTACCTACAATACTCAGCTCACATCGCAAAACGCCTTGGATATCATCAAAGACTACGACGTGGTAGCAGACGGAACCGACAATTTCCCGACACGATATCTGGTAAATGATGCGAGTGTGCTTGCCGGTATCCCGAATATCTATGCATCCATTTCCCAGTTTGAAGGTCAGGTTTCGGTTTTTAATTATACCGACAAAAACGGTGTGACCGGCCCAAATTATCGCGATCTTTACCAAACGCCACCTGAACCGGGCCTGGTGCCGAACTGTGCCGAAGGTGGTGTACTCGGAGTACTGTGTGGCATCATCGGGACACTACAGGCGAATGAAGTTATAAAGGTAGTTACAGGAGTTGGCGAGCCACTGAGCGGAAGATTCTTTGTATTTGATGCCTTGAGTTTTGAGACGCGCATTTTAAAAATTTCAAAACAAAAAGACAGACCTGAAATCAAGGAACTTATTGATTACGAGCAGTTTTGTGGTGTGCGTGCCGTTGAGGAAAAAATGAAAGAAATCAGCGTAGTCGAGTTTGAAAAATGGCTGGATAACAACGAAGACATCCAGATAATCGACGTCAGAGAACCGGAAGAATACCAGCAAGTGAACATTGGTGCGCTGCTTGTTCCGCTTGCCACAATTAAAGAAAGGGCCGCCGAAATCAGGAAAGACAAAAAAGTAGTTGTGCATTGCAAAGCCGGTGGCAGGAGCGCCAAGGCCATCCGTGAACTCCAGGATGCTTTCGGATTTGACAATCTTTACAACCTCAAAGGCGGAATCATCGCCATTGAGCACGAAACAAGTATTTTGAGCAAGAAAAGAAGCACCGCCGAAGCAGTTTAGGTGCTTTGGAGCAGAGATATTTTTGATTTTTGGTAAAATTTATCAACCACATTGTTATATTTGGATTCTTTTTAAAGAATTTCAAACAGATTTTGTTTTCATTGCCCGACGTGGCTGCCGGAGCAGAAATGCCTTGTGAAATGTTGTCGGATGAATGAAACGGTGACCGAAAAAACAAACTATGACGACCGAAATAATCATTACAGTATGCTCCTTGCTCATTCTGGCATACCTATTTGACGTTTCCTCGGCCAAGACGAAAATACCGCCTGTCATCCTGTTACTCTTGGTAGGGTGGGCATTCAGTCAAGGTATTCATTTCTTCGGGATAGAAATTCCGGATATGACGCCGATACTACCTATTTTTGGGACGATCGGTCTGATACTTATCGTGTTGGAAGGCTCGCTTGAGCTCGAATTCCATGTTTCAAAAATAGGCTTTATTGCCAAATCACTTATTATTGCTTTTGTACCCATTCTTGTGTTCAGCTTTGGCCTTGCCTACACATTTGAGTATTTTGGGAATGTTCCGTTAAAAATCGGACTTGCCAACGCAATACCGCTGGCAGTCATAAGCAGTTCGATTGCCATCCCCAGTGCACAGAACCTCATTCATTCACAACGGGAGTTCATTACTTATGAGAGTAGTTTGTCGGATATTTTTGGTGTAATCTTTTTCAATTTTGTAACGCTGAATGATTCTATTGGCGCCCATACATTCAACAATTTTGTAGTGGAGATGCTCATTATATTAGTGGTTAGCTTCGTTGCTACATTGGTCCTTGCTTTTCTCCTTAGCAGAATAAAACATCCGGTCAAGTTCATGCCGATCATTTTAATGATTATCATGATTTATACAGTAGCAAAAATTTTCCATCTGCCTGGTCTGGTGTTTATCCTGTTGTTTGGTCTTTTTCTTGGCAATCTGGACGAACTCAAGTCCTTTAAGTTTATTGAAAAATTTCGGCCGGACATATTGAATCTTGAAGTCGTAAAATTCAAAGAACTCACTACGGAGGTTGTCTTCTTGGTTCGGGCGATATTTTTCTTGCTGTTTGGTTATTTAATTGAAACAGAGGAACTGCTCAACCCGAATACCGTCGTTTGGGCATTAAGTATTACTGCCGGCATTTTTGTGCTGAGGTTTGTTTTGCTTAAAGTTTTCAGGATGAAATTGAATCCATTGCTCTATATTGCACCAAGAGGCCTCATAACCATTCTGTTGTTCCTGTCAATTCCCGAAAATCAGGTCATAGATCTGGTAGATAAATCGCTGATTATCCAGGTTATAATCTTCTCTGCATTGATTATGATGTTTGGCCTGATGATTAACAAAAAAGAACCGGAACAAAGCGAAGTGCTACCGGACAACAACATACAAGAAGTCGCAGACCACTAATGTTGTATTCATTTGTCGAGATTAGGAAGATGGTTTATTTGTATCTTTTCAGCCTGTCCAGATCGCGTTTGGTATCTTTTTCCTTGATGGAATGTCGCTTATCAAAAGATTTCTTGCCTTGGGCAAGGGCGATTTCGAGTTTGGCCAGACCACGTTCAGAAAAATAAAGTCTGACAGGTACGATGGTGAAACCCTTTTCTTTGACCTTTTTTCCAAGCTTATTCAGCTCATTTCTTGTGAGGAGCAATTTTCTCGGCCTGCGTGGATCGTGGTTGTTGTAGGTGCCAAGATCGTATTCCGAAATAAACATGTTGCGAACGAAGAGTTCACCCTGTCTGATATAACAATAAGCGTCATTCAGGTTGGCATGGCCTTCGCGCAATGATTTTACCTCGGTACCGGTCAATATAAGCCCTGCCTCAAATGTATTGAGAAGCTTAAATTCGAACTCGACACGTCTGTTGCGAATTTCAGTAAGTCGCGGTTTTTTGATTTCGGCCATTGAAATACATAGTGATAAAGGCCTGCAAAGTTACTATTTTTTAACGGCAGGTTCAGATTTTGTGAAATAAAAATCACGCGTTACTCCTTCGCCGTCCTTGTTAATACCTTCAAACAAGGTTGTTTTTGACGTACCGTCAAGTTTGATAGAAATAGTACGAGGGAACTCTTGCTGTGGATTTTCGAATATCAGTACTCCGGGCGTTTCAGATTTGAGTTTCATTTCTACCTGTGGAATGGTACTTTCCGTAGATTTCATGGTAAAAAATACTTCCTTGCCTTTGCGCTCGAGCTTGTAAGTTTCGGCAATGATGGTATCTCCTTTGACAGCACTGTACATTCTTCCGGTTATCAGGTTTTTGTTGATAAACTTCCATTCTTCAACTGTATTCGATTTATTCTGATTCCACGAACCGAGCAACCAGAAATTTTTCTTGATTCCCAATTTTGAAATTTCTGTAAATTTTTTCGAAGCTACACAAGAAGTAAGTAATATGCCGGCTATAAGAAATATTGATAAAGGCAGATGTCTTTTTATCATCATCACTATTTTATTTAGCTTATACGCATACCTGTTACAAAAGTTTATTAATATTTATATATGTTTGTTTTGGACTTTATCGCAGGCGAAATATTCCAATAATTTGGTTTATACAAAGAAGAATTTCATCAGACAATGTATATTTTGCAAGCGAACTACGTTATACACAGATGTTTTTATATTTTTGACTATCGAAATAATATGATTAAGTGCTGAAGCTGCAAATTTTGCCTAAAAATATTCTGACACTATTGTTGACTTGTGTAATTTTTACCGTATTGTTCATTACACAAGGATGCAAGGACGACATCATCAGTCATGATCTTCGCATAACACCCGGAGACACCCAAAAAGAGGTTTTGAATGATGTAGAGATCCTATATTCTGACAGTGCTATGGTACGGGTGCGGCTTACTGGCCCGGAGTTGATTCGGAAATACGAGCAAGAACGTACTAAGGAAGAATTTACTAAAGGAGTTTTTGTAGAATTTTATGACGAAACAGGCAAGGTTACATCTACCTTAAAGGCAGATTATGCTTTCAGAAGCGAAGGTGCAGATGAAATTACTGTACAGGGCAACGTCTTACTTACAAGTTCAAAAAAGGAAACAATGGAGACGGACGAGCTGATTTGGAACCAAAAAGAGGAGAAAGTTTATACAGAAAAATTCGTCCTCGTCAAGACAGCCAAAGAACGTGCTTGGGGCCATGGCTTTGTGTCAAACCAGAATTTTACTGAGTGGCGGATAAAAGGATTCGAGGGCAAATTGCCGTCTGAGAAATTTGGTGTAGAATAATATCAGCAGTGCTTTAAACCCAGATAATGCATAGGAATTTGAACGAAAATGATTCGTACAAAAATCCATAAAAAAGTGATAAAACCATAGTGAACCTTGTTTTTTTGAGCTTTTGAAATGGATTTGAACTAATAAATAATTGCAGTAAGAGCCTAATGCGTAATCCGGGTTAAATTCAAAAAATACAATTTTTCTGCTTGTTTGCGGAATATTTTTTTGCAACTTTGCACCTCAATAAAGCGTATTTAGCTTACTCAAATTTTCAATAAATAACATGTCAAAACGCATCAAAATAGCCGAACTCCTACAATCGAGCAAAACAGGGACAACAGTTAACGTAAAAGGCTGGATACGCACATTCAGGAACAATCAGTTCATAGCCTTAAATGATGGTAGTACCAATACCAATATACAAGTAGTGGTTGACTTTGAAAACACTGACCCTGCTGAACTAAAAAGATATACAACCGGGGCAGCAATCGGTGTGGAAGGCGAGTTGGTGTCATCGCAGGGCAAAGGTCAGACTGTTGAAATCATTGCCAGGCGAATCGAAGTATATGGCGACTGTGATGCGGAAGTTTATCCTTTACAACCCAAGAAGCATTCGCTTGAGTTTTTGCGAGAGATAGCTCATCTACGTTTCCGGACAAATACTTTTGCGGCTGTTTTTCGTGTGCGTCATGCCTTAGCTTTTGCCATACATAAATTTTTTAATGACAAAGGATTTGTTTATATACATACACCTATTATTACCGCATCAGATGCAGAAGGTGCAGGTGAAATGTTCCGTGTTACGACATTGGATGCTGTAAAGCCACCGATGAACGAAGCCGGAGAAGTTGATTTTTCAAAGGATTTCTTTGGTCGTGCTGCAAATCTGACAGTTTCGGGTCAGTTAGAAGCAGAATTGGGAGCCTTAGCTCTTAGCGAAGTATATACTTTTGGCCCGACATTCCGTGCCGAGAATTCAAACACTACACGCCACCTTGCTGAGTTTTGGATGATAGAACCTGAAGTAGCATTTGCCGACCTTCAAGACAACATGGATCTTGCAGAAGATATGCTGAAGTACGTCATCCGCTATGCTATGGATAACTGTCGTGAAGATCTCGAATTTCTGTCAAACAGACAGGCAGAAGAAGAAAAATCAATGCCACAAAATGAGCGTTCAGAGATGTCCTTGACACAAAAGCTAGAATTCTGTCTGGCGAATGATTTTGAACGCATCACCTACACGGAAGCTATCGACATTCTACGCAACTCGAACCCTAACAAACGAAAGCAGTTCAAGTATTTGATAGATGGTTGGGGCGCAGACCTTCAAAGTGAACACGAACGGTTTTTGGTAGAAAAGCATTTCAAAAAACCTGTCATTCTTACAAATTACCCTGCCGAAATCAAAGCTTTCTACATGCGTCAGGATGATCCGAAAGAAGGTGTTCCCGGTCCGACAGTAGCTGCTATGGACATTCTGTTTCCGGGCATAGGCGAGATAGTAGGCGGCTCACAAAGAGAAGAACGCCTTGATCGGCTAACTGCCAAGATGAGAGAAATGCATATACCGGAAGAAGAAATGTACTGGTACCTCGACACGCGAAGGTTTGGTACCTGCCCACATGCAGGTTATGGACTTGGCTTTGAACGTCTCGTGCTTTTTGTTACCGGCATGACTAATATCCGTGATGTTATAGCCTTCCCACGTACTCCGGGCAATGCAGAGTTTTAAATTGGACTTTAGTGCTACTATATTCTGCTTTGATAATCAGTATTTAAAATCATCTATGTAGTCTAATAGCTGTTCAATTCCTAATGTGTCTTTTGGGCAAATTAAAAATTCAATTCTAAAGACAGAGTGGATATTTTTGGGCCGAACGAAATATTAGGCTCTGCAAGCTGACAAATTTAACAGTTTTATTCCTACATTTATGCAATGGTAATATCGATCAAAACAGATTACATACGTGATTGAGATAATTGCATGGGTAGGTGTCAGTCAGGCACTGTTTGCGTCTTTCTTGATTTTCACCAAGAAAGAAAATAGTCAGTCAGATAAGGTGCTTAGTCTGTGGCTGGCGTTGCTGGCACTGGATTTTCTGAGCTGTGCGCTCGATTACCTGATCTTCAGCAAACCACTGCTGTCAAGTTCCTTTCTTTTATTCAATCCTGCACTTTTCTTGTACATCTGCTCGTTGACGGACAGGAAATTTAGGCTCAGGCCGGTATATTTACTGCATCTGGTACCATACTTGCTGTTCAAATTGATTGCCTATTGGGTTCAGGAAGCTTTTGCTATGAATACCTTTTTTGACCGCGACAGTTTTTTCCTTTATAGAATTGCTTTCGGGACAGCAACGGTTATTTCGTCTATCGTTTACAATTTTCTGAGCCTTAGGTTGGTGCACAGACACAGGGTCAGCCTGCAGGCCGAGCGCTCCAACATTGATCAGAATGAAAGCATCGGTTGGGTCTTGTTCGTTTCGGTGTCATATACTGTTTATTGTATCATAGCAGTAGTGGTCGCTATGGTAAGTTATTTCACCAAAAGCTATCCCCTCTCACCACATATTTACAATTATGCTGTTTTACTTGGACTGATATACATACTCAGTTTTTATGGGCTTTATCAGTTGCGCCTGAGTCTTTTTTCCGAGGATATCGAAGAAGAACGGATTCCGTACCAAAAATCTTTGCTAACTACGGAAGCCAAGGGACAGATACAGGAAAAGATAGAAGAATATGTCGTTGGTCAAAAAGCCTATCTCGGCCCTAACTTAAGTATGGAAGTTATCTCCAAAAAACTAAAAGTACCTAAATATCAATTGACAGAAGTACTGAATACTGTTATCGGTAAGAATTTTTTTCAGTATGTAAACCATTTTCGAGTGGAAGAAGTCAAGAAAATGTTGTCTGACAAGGATAATACGTATTCGATTGAAGCAATCGGATTCGACTGTGGCTTTGCGAGTAAATCCTCCTTTTATACGTTATTTAAAAATGCGACCGGGATGACACCAACGGCTTACCGCGATTCTCTTGCTTGACATACAATCCGGATTTTAAAGTTCGTACGGCTACTGGTTGTCCGGATATTGAAAAACGGACGGTTTTGTCTCAGAATAGTGTCGAATTTGCAAGAAATAAATTTTTGCAAATGAAACCCAAACACATTTTAATTACAGGCGCTTCAGGTACAGTAGGTCGCGAAATAGTCACGCAGTTGTTGCAGAATAAGAATGCAAGGCTATATGTTTTTGATATTCTAAACAAGAAAACAAAAAGATTTTACGAAGAATTTAAAAATCATATTCATTTCATTGCTGGTGACATCAGCAATGAGACAGATATTGCAAAAATTCCAGCCGGAATGGATGCGGCATTCCACCTGGCTGCAATAATTCCACCCGCAGCAGATGATTTTCCTGAGCTAGCACATACCATCAATACCGAAGGTACGCGGTTGTTGGTCAGGCATCTTGAAGATACATCACCTGATTGTTTCTTCATGTACAGCTCATCGGTGTCGGTTTATGGTGACAGGTTGGACAATCCTGACATATGGGTGGGTGATGCGCTTGTACCAAGTGAAGGAGACCTGTATGCAGTCACCAAAATTGAGGCAGAAAAAATCATACGAGCAAGCAGGCTTCGTTGGACAATATTCCGACTTACAGGCATCATGAAAAATCATAAAATCTCCAGGCTGATGTTTCACATGCCACTTGATACACCATTCGAGATATCTACACCCGAAGACACTGCCCGGGCATTCATCAATGGTCTTGAAAAACAGGATGAGCTCAGCTTCAGGATATTCAACCTCGGTGGTGGAGCACAATCCACCATTAGTTATCGCGAATTTTTACAACGTTCGTTCGATATCTACGGACTTGGAAAACTTGATTTCCCTGAAAAAGCCTTCGCCGAAAAGAATTTTCATTGCGGTCGCATGGTAGATGGTGATGAACTGGAGAATAACCTTCATTTCAGAAAAGATACCATGGAGTCGTACTTCGAAAAGACAGCAAAACCAGTCTCCAAAATCCAAAAAGTTCTGACCTTCCTAGTAAGCCCGATTGTCAAATGGTTTCTACTCCGTCAATCAGAACCGTACCTGGCATGGAAAACAGGTGACATCAATCTGATAAACAGATTCTTCAAGCTGGATGCAATAAGAGTCGGGCAAGGCAAAAAGGCTGCAAAAATTGTAGCTTTTCTGGCTATGTACATGTTATTCGCTTCGGTCATATTGCATGCTCAAGCAGTGTGCAACATCAGCAACATCAAGAATAATGAAGGACAACTGTGTTTTGCACTGTTTGAAAATCAGAAACAGTTTGACCGGGAACGACCTGTAATGACTTTCTGTGTTACAAAAGATGAAGTAAAAGAAGGGCGGTTGGAAGTTAAAATGCCAGATCTCGCAGGAAGCTATGGAATAACAGTGATGGATGATACGGATGGAAACGGAAAGATGAAATACAAGCTTCTACGCATTCCGGCAGAAGGATTTGGCTTTTCTGATTACATACACAAAGGTATCCTCAAGCCGGTTTTTGATAAATTTAAGGTGATTATCAGGAAAAACGAGAAAACACATGTGAATGTAAGGATGCAGTATTATTAGTCTTTGTAAAATATGTTGAAAAGGCACCGATGTTAGCTCATATCAGGATCCTTTTGTAAGCAACCAGGCAGTTTTATTTTGTTCCTGATGACCCGTTAATCATTGAATTTCAAAAAAAGAAAAAATAATTGATGCATGGTGTTAAGATTTTAATTGCTCAGGTGATTAAGATGTAAGAATGTAGGAATTGTTTTAAACATTTAATAATCAAATTATGAAAACCCTGGTTTTGTTTCACTGGATGTGTTGGGGTTAAAAAATATCCTGGAGCAAAATGCATTTTTTTATGTGAATTGATCCCTGTGGCATCAAAATGTCGCAGGGATTTTATTATTCTGAAACAATTTTGAATTTTATTTGTTTGTATTTGCTTACACAACAAATATTTGTTATAATACGCTTAATAATGATAAATTGTAGAATAAATGTGTAAGATGTTTTTTTAAAATTTATTGATATAAATGATTATTTATAGAATCATTTAAATATTGTTATGAAATATGTGAAACTAAAAAAATAAAAGTAGTTATATTGCTGCAAAATACTTTCACAAATCCATGGGATGAGAGAAGCAGATGAGTTATTATTTGGAAGGGTAAAGCAAGGTGACAGCAAAGCAATAGAGCAGGTCTATCTTAAGTATCGCGACGAATTTTTCGGATGGGCGAAAACAAGATTCATGTGCAGTTTTCAAGATTTAGAAGATGTTTGGCAAGAAACGATAATTATTTTCTTTGAAAATGTTAAGAATCAGCGACTTTCGGTATTAAGAAGCAGCTTGAGTACTTATCTTTTCACCATAGGCCGTAATATCCTGCTGAATAAGATAAGAGCAGAGCAAAGAATTAATTTGGTTGGTAATTTAACAGATTTTGCTGATCCCATTGAAGATATTATTATGTATAATTTTGACAAATCCGAACAAGAGCCTACCCTGACTAAATATTTTGAAGCTTTGGGTAGTAAGTGCAAAGAGTTGCTATTAGGTAGATATTACCTGGGCAAGTCGGTAGATGTTATTCGACAGGAAACCGGCCTGAACAGCAATAATGTCGTAAGCGCATCTCTTAGTCGCTGTCTCAATCGACTGAAGGATTTGATCAAAAACAATAACTCAAACAAATGACACATAAGAATGACGACCTTATTTTTCAATACATCAACGGAGAATTAAATCCGGTTGAACATGAAACATTTAAGGAAAGATTGCTGACTGATATTGAACTACAGGATGAGTACAATGCTTGTCTGCAGGTAATGGATTTGTTAAATCAAGCCGGGAGAAATGAGCTTAAAACCAAACTGGCGCAAGCAGGGAAAAGGCAGGATGACAGACGTAAGTTGCAAAAAAGATTAACTTATTTCGGAATCGCAGCAGTGATGTTGGCTTTGGTCAGCTTTACAATATGGAAGTTCATCGGTAAAACAGAGTCAGTAGGGCCGCCCTCAGAAGTAATACAAAGAGATACAATCATCAATACGCCTCCGCCTCAAGACACAGTGCGTAAAAAGCCAGACACCACGGTGAGGGCAGTACCGCCCCCTATGGCAGTTGTCAAGCCGGCGAAAAAGTCAGTCAAAAAGGAAAAACAGGTAAAAACAGACGAATTATTTGCCATGCATTTTGCACCAAGCAGAGAACTTTCTCTCAACCCGGGTTTGCGAGGACCCAGCACCATGGATCCGGTGGCAGCGTTTATGCAAGCCTACTGGGATAAGGATTATAAAGGGGCAGTAGAATACTACGAATTGATTCCGGATGACATTAAACAAAACAGTACAATCAAATTTGAATATGCCAATTGTATGGCACTACAAGGGCAGTACAAGAAGGCAGAGATGCTTTTCCGTGAAGTAAAAGAAGACGAAAAGTCAAGGTATGCCAGCCAGGCAACATACTATCAGGCTCTAATGCTGTTAAAGCTAAAAAGAGTGAACGAAGCCCGCAATATATTGAAGCAAATATCCGCCGACGAAATCAATCCATATCACCAAGAGGCCGCAAAATTGATGTCAGAGCTGTGAGATAGCTGACCATTTAAATGATAAGTACATTCGAGTACAGAATGATTGGGTGCATAATATAAGCCGACATCATTTTGTGATATATATTTAAAGAAAGCATAGTTTTTTCTTTTTAAATGAATAAAAGACATTTTACATAAGCCTTTGTAAGAAAATCTTTCTAATTTTATCCCACCCACCATATTCATATCGGCTTTTATTTTCCCTTTATTACCCACGTTACAAGGACAATTAGTTTTTGCGCAATATTGATACTGTTTAAGAATGATTTAAAAAACTTCCAAATCCATGTTAAGATTTTTCATCAAATGATATTAATGAGTAACATGTTAAACAGTGAGGTTGGCCAACCTTAATACTTTGAACCTGATTTTGTAGTACAAATAGTAAACAATTGATTTTGGTGAATAATCATCAAAGCATAAGAAATTGAATGCATTGATATTGTTCCGGCAAATACTGTATTATATTGAAAGTGGAATTATGAAAATTTTATGAATGATTAAAACTCCTGATTATGAAACTTAAAAATTTTTCTTTTGTTTTTTTATTACTGCTGCATCTAAGCCCTATCGCCAGCATTGCCCAATCCGGCTTTGTGGCCACAGGTGGCAATTCTACTGATGGCGGGCAATCTTTAAGTTTTACTATTGGCCAGATCGATTACCTGAATATTGTACAAGGAAATATTCTGGTGGCCAACCAAGGTATCCAACAACCTTATGAATTAGGTACAACATCAACCAAGGGTCTGGATATTCCAGGTTTGGAAATATCTTTATTCCCCAACCCTACCCTGAAAGAATTCAATCTGCTGGTTGATTTTAAATCTAATCCTTCATTACTAGAATATAATGTCTTTGACTTACTTGGAAAGAAAATCCTTGAAGGTGGATTAGAGAAAGGCTTAAACACAGTTTCGGTCACTCAACTGCCGTCGGGAATATATATGGTCAAGATTTTGACCCAAAAAAATGAAACCCAAACATTTAAACTTCTAAAATATTAAAATTATGAAAAACGTATTATTATTATTGTGTTTCTTTATTTCAACTATTGTCTTGGCTCAAGACAAAATGACCTTCCAATCAGTAGTAAGAGATAATAATGGCAAGCCGGTAAATGGTTTGATCCGGGCAAGAATCACCCTGTTGCAAGGGTCAGAAACCGGTACGATCGTTTTTCAGGAGACACATTATGATGTGCCTACGAATGTAAATGGTCTTGCTACATTCCAGATAGGTGATGGAAGTAACACCCAAGGCTCATTGAGTGCTATTGACTGGAGCCAAAGTCCGTATTTCATAAGGGTTGAAATCGATCCGACCGGAGGTCCGAACTTCAGTATCAATACAGTATCACAGATGCAAAGTGTGCCTTATGCTTTTTATGCAAAAAATAGCCCCGCGGGTCCGAAAGGGGATAAAGGCGACAAAGGTGATAAAGGGGATATCGGTCTTGATGGCCCTAAAGGCGATAAAGGCGATAAAGGTGATATCGGTCTTGATGGCCCTAAAGGCGATAAAGGCGACAAAGGCGACAAAGGCGATATCGGCCTTGATGGACCAAAAGGCGACAAAGGTGATAAAGGGAATAAAGGGGATAAAGGCGACAAAGGTGATAAAGGGGACCCTGGAAGTACTCTTTGGACCAAAACAGGTAATAACATTTATTACAATACTGGTACTGTAGGTATAGGTACATCGGTACCTAATTCTTTATATAAATTACATGTAGAGGGCGATGTACGAGCTACTGGTGCGCTTTATTTGGGTACAATCGAAAAAATATATGATGCTGGTGCGAATACCATAGGGATTAACTCAGATTTTATACCTGATATTACTCTTTTAAGAGATGTTGGGTCTTCATCTAAAAAATGGAATGACATACATATTGGAGGTCAGGCAAATGTGAAAGTACTTTATTTCCCAACTGCTTACTCTACTACCCAATCGCAGTCATTCTTTTATAATGGAGACATATCGCTTACTGAATCATTTGTCCCAGGTACTGATAACTTTTATCATTTGGGTAGATCCAACAAACGTTGGTATGATGTATGGAGTGTAGATGGCTCAATTAATACGTCTGATGCCCGCTTAAAAACAAACATCCAGCCTATAAAATATGGTTTAAAAGAAATTATGCTTCTAAAACCTGTATCTTTCATTTGGAAAAATAGAAAGATAGACAATCCTACAAAATTAGGATTTCTTGCACAAGACCTTCAAAAAGTTCTTAACGAAGTCGTTAAAAGCAAAACAACGATTGACGAGCATGATCCAAATGCACCTCTTGTTGATACTGAATACCTAGGTGTCATGTACTCAGATATTATTCCGGTAGTAGTTAAAGCCATCCAAGAACAACAAGACATCATTGAAGATATGAAAAATCAAATGAAAGAGCTTGAAACTTTGAAACAAGATTATGCCGAGCAAAAGAAACTGATAGAAACCCTTAAGGCAGAAAATACAGCTCAGTCAGAAACTCAAAAATCAATGATTGAAGTATTAAATCAACTGAATGCAAAAGTTGATCAACTCTCCACTTCAAGTATTGAAGCCCAACAGGTAGTAAAAAAATAAAATTTCCTCCCGGTGCCGGAGCAAAGTCTTCGGCACCTTTTAATTTTATGTTTAATATGAAAAAATAAGCACCAAAAAATTCAATAGGGTAAAATTCCTAATGAATGTCACTAGAAAATTCCAAGCATAAATGTCTGTTTATCTGTTAATTGCTGGACATTTTTGCGAGAAAAAATAATTGGTTTTTCTGTAAGGGAACCTTACAATTTTTTCCTTATGGAAATTGGATGTAATTTCTTCGAGGATGTCCATCCTTATTGGATTAAGGAAATCCGGTCATCTTTTATTTCGTAGGCTTATGAATTATCTAGGTAAGTACCAAAGTATTGGCCGTGTCACACATTTATCCCCGGTAACCGAAAAAGGAAGATAATAAAACACATTGGCACTGCAAGAAGTGATGATGAGAAAGCAAATCTTATTGTTTTGGCGCAAGATTTCATACAAAAGGTTTCCCATCAGCTTCCATTATTTGAAGAAGCATGTAATAAAATCCTGAACCTTTCTTAACTTCTTAAATATTGAAAAATATAAACCGGGTAATGACACTTTTGCTGACCTAAAATAAACAAGTCAGAAAGAATTTTTATTGCCCCTCGTATTAAAACAAAAAAATCCGGATGCCTGAATAACATCCGGATTTTTTATTCATTTAGACAAAACTATACATTCGCACCATTCTTGCTTTGATGCTTTCTTGTAAAATATATAATACAACCAATGGCTACAATAATGTAAAGTACTGCAATGTATTCTGCCTGGGTCATATTCAGCCCCATAAACGAATACTTGTCATTGATACGTATTTTCTCTATCCAAAACCTTTCTACACCATTCAGTATCATATAAATAAAGAAAAGTACACCTGGCACTTTCACCCTTTTGCGCAATGCCCATAAAATCAGAAATATTACAATAGAAGCAATGATTTCGTAAATGGGAGTCGGATACACAGGTTGGGCCAATTGCATACAATGCTGCCAGGTACACCCGGCAATAGAGACCCCATCATCTATAACATTGTGCGGATATGTAGAAGCCCACCAGCTATCGGGCAATATCCACCAGGAGGGTACCGGATTATTGTTGACAATACCCCAGTCACCATCACCTGAAAACTGGCACCCCATCCTACCAACACCGTACGAAATAATCAGAGCAGGAGCTATGGCATCCATCACATGTAGGGGCTCGATATTATGCTTGCGGATATAATAATAGACCGCCAGAAAACCAACAATGAGGCCTCCATATATATTCAGCCCACTACCTGAAAAAAAACTACCCACAGGATTCTGGAAGAAACCGGGCAAATCTTCCATAACCGAAAATAATTTTGACCCAAAAATGCCCGAAAAAGCCGCTATAACCGTAATGTCACCTACCCGGTCATGCGGATAAACAGCTACTCGTTGTGCCGGCCTTTCTGAATGCTTGATTTTTTTCCAAGCATTGTATCTGACAAATGTAAAAACACCCAATACAACCAAAAGTATTAACCAAGGGCCATCAGCAGTAAGCAGAAATCCTGAAGGATCTTTCTGAAATGTTTCATAATTAAGTGCTATGTGAGTGGTCTTCATAGCAATAAGTCCTAAAATAAATCCGTTGATAATGTTATCAAACCAGGCAAACGGCTGCTTTGCAGATACATCAACGTATGTTGGCTGAAATAGACCTTCATCGGCTTTTCTCCTGAGTTCTTTCTTAAAGAAATAGGCAGCTGCAAGAAACGAAAAAACCAGAAAAAGTCCGAACGTCTGGACTATGGAAAAAGCATTATCCGGCTCGGCACCAAACAGTGCATGAAGGATGTAGGATAAATTTGGGTACATATATGGTATTGAATAAGTGGCTAAATTAATAAAACCTTTTAATGCAACACTAAACGTTAGATGTTAAATATTATTCCTTTTATTTTTTAATATAAAAATCCTGATTACATTTATTCGAATTTTCATTAGTTGATTCACATAAAAAGCTATTATGAACAGAAGAGATTTATTCAGAAGTTTCATAAATAAGAGTGAATATTCTGTCAAAGAAAGTGATTTTGCAAAAAGCTCAACTACTGCTTTGGGTCTTGGTACAGGCATGAATCCATACACCGGTGCATGGACTTACCAGCAAGCAAAACATTTGCTCAACCGTACTATGTTTGGCCCTACCCACGAACAGATAGTACAGGCTGTACAGGATGGTCTGGCAGGTACACTTTCCAAATTATTCCAGCCTCTGGCAGACCCGGCACCACCTATCAACTACAATGTTACCAATGATCCTGCCTGTCCGCTGGGGCAGACATGGGTGAATGCAGTGTTCAATCCATTCATCCCAAATCTTGACAATGGTAGAAGGCTTTCGCTCGCCTCATGGCAGATGGGTGTAATGCTGGCAGAAGGTGTATCTATACAAGAAAAAATGACCCTCTTCTGGCACGGACACTTTGTCACTGAGACTGTTTTTGACTCGAGGGTTGTTTACAATAATCTTAAACTGTATAGACAAAATGCGCTTGGAAATTTCAAAGAACTGACAAAAAAAGTTACCATCGACCCTTGTATGTTGCGATACCTGAACGGTAATAAAAACACCAAACAGGCTCCCAACGAAAACTACGCCCGTGAACTGATGGAACTGTTCACACTTGGCAAAGGACCAATTGCAGGGCCCGGCGATTATACTACATTTACAGAAAAAGATGTAGAAGAAATGGCCAAGGTATTAACCGGATGGACCGATTTTGTCAATGAGAATGACCAGAATAACAAGGTTTCGGCCATATTCCTCAATGGTAGCCATCATACCGGTACCAAAACACTCTCTCATCGATTCAACAACGTACAAATACCTAATGCAGGCAATCAGGAATATTCGCAGCTCATCGATATCATTTTCCAACATCCTGAAGCTCCGCGGTTTATTGCAAGAAAATTGTACAGATGGTTCATCTATTACAATATCGATGAAACAATAGAGCAGAATATCATTGAGCCAATGGCCCAGATGCTCGTCCAAAATAATTTCGAGATACAACCGGTGGTAGAAGCCCTGATTAAGAGCGAACACTTCTTCGATCCTGAGATAGCCGGCTGTATGATTAAAAGCCCGCTTGATTACATCATCGGCACGCTAAAGCTGTTCAAGATCGTTTTACCCGATTCTACACAATATATCAAGCAATATAAGGTTTGGGAGACACTGTTTACATTCTCTTACGCTTTGCAGCAAATGTACTTTTTTGCACCAAATGTAGCAGGATGGAAAGCATATTATCAAAGCCCATCTTTCTACCGCCTTTGGATTAACTCTGTCACCTTGCCTCTGAGAATAAGAGTACTCGAAGGGCTCACTACCGTGGGTGTGCCTATCAATGGCGACACATATAAAGTTGATGTCATCCAATTAGCCGAAATCTCTTCTGACCCATCTGACCCTGACACATTGATTGCTGATATTGCCAACTATCTATATCCAAAAGAATTGACAACGGCGCAGAAGGTTTTTCTTAAAAAAGTATTATTGCCAAACGGATTGCCCGATTATATCTGGCCGCTCGGCTGGAATGAATATAAAAACAACCCGAACGACCCCGGCAAAAAAGCTGCCGTCGAACAATTGCTGAGAGGTCTGCTCTATACAATGTGTGATTTTTCTGAATTCCAATTATCTTAAGCCAACCAAGGATATGAAAAGGAGAAAGTTTTTAAAAGATACAGCAAAAGCAGCTGCATTACCAATTTTTCTGAACGGGATACCACTGACAGCCTTCAGCAAATCAGCCATGTTTAATGCTATTGACAACGAAAGTGACAGAATACTGGTACTTGTAGAACTCAATGGTGGTAACGATGGTCTCAATACAGTCATTCCAATTGAACACTACAGCAAATTATCCGCTTTGAGGCCTAATCTGCTCATCCCGGAATCAAAAGTGCTGAAGCTGAACGACAAAACCGGACTGCATCCATCAATGAGCGGCATGAAATCATTGTATGACAATGCAAAACTCAAGGTAGTACAAAACGTCGGTTATCCAAACCAGAACAGATCGCACTTCCGCTCTACCGATATCTGGAAATCAGGTTCTGGAGCATCCGAATATCTCCAAACGGGCTGGCTCGGAAGATATTTTGACAAAAAATATCCGGGTTTCCCAGAAGATTATCCGAATGCTGAATGTACCGACCCGTTTGCCATTACAATAGGCTCTCTGGTGTCAGAAACATGCCAGGGCAGTTCAGGAAATTTCTCTATGGCTCTTATTGACCCTACCTCTTTGTTTACTCTTAATGAAGGCGAAGACGGCAATCCTAACATGAATACCTGCTACGGAATGGAACTTGGATTTCTCCGTGAGGCACTACTGCAGACCAACTCTTACATCCAGGTAATAAAATCTGCTAATGATCTTGGCAAAAACAAAGTAGCCTATCCGGCAAATAATTCTCTTGCCGACCAGCTCAAACTAGTAGCCAAGCTCATCTCCGGTGGATTGAAATCAAAAGTATATATCACCGGCATAAGCGGATTCGACACGCATGCTTCACAGGTTGAAGATAATGACACTACCACAGGCACACATGCCGATTTGCTAAGTCAGGTATCAGAAGCCATTGCAGCTTTTCAGGCCGACCTTGCATCACAAGGTAATGAAGAACGTGTTATCGGCATGACATTTTCCGAATTCGGCCGTCAAATACAATCCAACTTCAGCAGTGGTTCAGACCACGGTACAGCAGCACCCATGTTCATGTTTGGGCCTTGCGTAAACCCGGGCATACTCGGCAATAATCCGATGATTCCTGACCAGGTGAAGAATCAGGAAGGTGTGGCAATGGAGATTGATTTCAGATCAGTATATGGAACCATCCTTAAAGATTGGTTCAAAATGAGTGATGCCGATATTTCTGAAATTCTTTTTGCCGGCTGGCAACATCTGCCTTTGATACAGAGCTGTACAACCGCTACCAAAGAGGTTCCTGAAGATCCGATTGCTGCAAAACTTTATCCTAATCCTATACACAATAATGGCTTTGTTGAATTTTTTGCCGAAAATGAATTGGTGCGTATCAGCATATTAGATGCCATCGGACATGAAGTAAAAATAGTAAGCAATCAAAAATTCAGTACAGCTTACCACAAAGTCGGATTTGAAATGCAGGGATTACCGCCGGGCAATTATTATTTGCGCTTGGAGACAAAGCGGAGTTCAGTAACAAAAGCTTTTGTGAAAATATAATCCGGCACGAAGCCTTTCTTATTCATCCAATATTTCTTCAGCATCACTTAACTCTTAAAGTGGTCTGATGTGTAATTGCTATTCAAATTTTGTTGTATCTATTAGTGTTTTTGCTCCATTCATCCAAAGAAATTCCATTTTAATATAAAAATTCTTCTCAACTGTCAAAATACATTTAATATTGACTCAAATTTTTCGAATGATGAAAAAAACCATTCAGCTTTTCGTCGGTCTGATAGTCTTTTTAACAGTTTTCGATTCCAATCCGGTCTTAGCACAGGAAGTTTGGACACTTGAAAAATGTATTAATTATGCACGTGAAAACAACATTTCACTCAAACAGTCAATGATATCCGTAGGCCAGGCAAACATTAACCTCAAAGCCAATAAAGCCCAACGAATACCATCCTTGAACTACAATACAAGTGCAGGCTATCAATGGGGTCGTACCATCGACTACGGGACCAACACCTATGTAAATGAGTCAACAAACTTCAACAGCCACAGTATTCAGGCAGGTATCAATCTGTATAACGGCGGGCAGGTGTCCAATTCCATTAGGCAATCTGGTATAGACCTGATGGCTGCCCGGAAAGACTCCGAACAACTGATGGAAAACATTTCGCTAACCATTGCTACCCAGTATCTCACAATATTGCTTGCTCAGGAAGCTGTAGAAATTGCAAAAAAACGACTCGAAACCTCCAAAAAACAGCTCGATCAGACTGACAAACTCATAAGTGCAGGTAGCTTGCCAAAAAACGAAAGACTCATGATACAGGCTACCGTAGCCACTGATGAAGAAAATTTGCTCATACAACAAAACAATGTCGATCTTGGGTATCTCGACCTGAAAAATCTTCTGAACCTTGACCCAGCTACGGATATGACGATTAAAAAACCCGAAGTAGATCAGTTTTTAATTGATAATACCTTACTGACAAATGTCGAAGAACTATTCAAGAAATCAGCTGATAGAAATCCCGGAGTAGCTGCTAACAATCTAAAAATTGAAAGTGCCAGAATAGGGAAGAAAATAGCATCCTCCACCGGATTGCCAAGCCTTGATATATTTGGTAGCTTCAACACCAACTATTCGAGCTCCATTTTAGACCTTCTGCATCCCGATTTATCAAATCTGAAAGAAGAACTATCTAACCCTACCAAAGTGAACATCAATGGCATGGATGTATTCATTGCTACCTACAACAAAAAAGGTATATCTTATCCGTCCAAACCATATTTCAGCCAGCTACAGGACAACCTCGGTCAATCACTTGGTCTGAGCCTAAGGATACCTATCTACAATGCAGGTATCACACACTACAACAAGCAGCGTGCAGACCTAGCCATCAAACTGGCAGAACTGAACAGTGACCTTACGAAACAGCAACTCAAAAACCAAATTTACAGAGCAGTTACTGATTACAAAGCAGCCAGATTGAGGGTGGAGGTAGCACAAAGAGAAAACGAAGCAGCACAGGGTTCATTCGTAAATCTTCAAAAAAAATACGATGCAGGTGCATCCAATTCGCTTGAATTGATAACAGCTAAAAATAATGCAGACGCTGCCGAAGACAATCTGCTGACAGCAAGATATTCATTAATTTTCAGGACAAAAGTACTTGAATATTATATGGGTCAACCCATTCAACTCAATTAAAGAAAATAGGTATTATGGCAATTAAAAAGAATAGAAAATGGTTGTGGATAGCACTTGCATCTATCGGTGTGCTGGTGGCTTTTGCTGTTTATAAAGCAAAATCTCGTCCAAATGGTGAAAAAGTCTATACCGATGAGGTGGTAAAACGTGAGATTCGCGAAATAGTCTCTGCAAGCGGAAAAATATATCCAAAAACAGAGGTGAAAATAAGCTCAGATGTGTCGGGTGAGATTGTAGCACTCTATGTCAAAGAAGGAGATACTGTAAAAGCAGGTCAACTGTTGGCTAAAATTGACCCAGACGCATACGTATCGCAGGTAGATCGGGGTGTCGCTTCGCTCAATGTATCAAAATCGCAAATCGAAAACTCAAGGAAAGTTCTCGAAGCTGCCAAAGCCCAACGCGACCAGGTATCAAGCCAGGTAGAAAATGCACGGCTGGTATTCGAAAGAAATAAAAAACTGCACAACGATGGTGTCATCTCTGATGTTGAATTCCAGGCGAGTCAGTCATCGTACAAGGCACTGGAGGCCAACCTCAAATCAGCCAATGCCTCGATTGCTCAGGCAGAAGAAAATGTTAGGACTTCTACCTACTCTATGAAAGGTTCGGAAGCAACTCTGAAGGAAGTTCAAAAAAGCCTAAGCCGTACTTCCATCCTTGCACCTACCTCAGGCATCATCAGCAAACTCAATGTAGAAAAAGGTGAAAGAGTGGTAGGTACGATACAGATGACAGGTACTGAAATGATGCGAATAGCCAACCTCAATATCATGGAAGTGCAGGCAGAAGTAAGCGAAAACGACATTCTCCGTGTGCAGCTTGGCAATGATGTGAACATAGAAGTAGATGCCTATCCAAACAAAAAATTCAAAGGAAAAGTAACTGAAATAAGCAATTCGTCCACTACCGCAGGGCTCGAATCATCCTCAGCTTCTCTCGCTACTGATAAGATTACCAATTATATAGTGAAAATCATCATTGATCAATCTTCCTATTCCGACCTGATCGTTCCAGGTAAAGGTTTCCCATTCAGGCCTGGCATGTCAGCATCTGTCGAAATCACTACCAATATAGTAAAAGACGCACTTTGTGTACCGATTCAGGCTGTAACTACAAGGGAGATAGGAAAAGATACAACAAACCATACCAACCCTAAGGCAGACGACCTGAAGGAAGTGGTATTTGTACCCACCAATGACACTGCAAGAATGGTGGAAGTAAGCACAGGCATACAGGACGAAGCCTATATACAAGTACTCAGTGGCATAAAACCTGGTGAAAAGGTAGTAGCCGGACCATATTCTGTAGTATCCCGTACACTTAAGAGTGGAAAAAAAATAGTCGTTGTAAAAAAAGATGAAATTAATTCGAAGTCCAAAAAACCTGAAAGTACAGAAGATTGACACACAAACCAGATTGTCTGATTATTTTTGTTAAAAACCCTGTAGCCGGTAAAGTTAAGTCGCGTATTGCAGCTACCACCGGTACAGATAAAGCATTGGAAATCTACCTGCAACTACAGGAAGTGATAAGATCAACAGTCTGTCAATTGACCGATATACAGAAAGTCGTTTATTATTCTGATGAAATATGCCATACGGACGAATGGGAAAACGATGTGTTTGTAAAAAGGAAACAAAAAGGTGCCAATTTGGGAATGAAAATGTACAACGCATTCGCAGAATATCTCCGGCATCACCGCAAAGTAGTACTGATAGGGAGCGATTGTCCGTATATCACCGTTAACATTATCCGAAATGCATTTTCAGCTCTTTCAGATTCTGGTGTGGTGATAGGTCCGGCTGTGGATGGTGGTTACTATCTCATTGGCATGAAAGTACCTCACAATAAAATTTTCGAAAATATTAACTGGAGCACCGAACATGTATTTGCTCAGACAAAAGAACGGATTGATAAGCTGAAGGTAAGTCTGTCTTTGGTTGAGAAATTATCCGACATTGATACAGAACAAGACTGGCTCAACTGGACAGCAACCATCACCAATAATTGAGAGAAATTAGTGTTGATAATAAAAAAAGCACTTGCCACAGACAAGTGCTTTTAATATTGTGGGCCCACCAGGACTTGAACCTGGGACCCCCTGATTATGAGTCAGGTGCTACTAACCAACTGAGCTATAGGCCCCACTTTTTACAAATTCAATCAATGTTTTTGTAAAAACGATTGCAAATTTACATCTTTGTTTGAGTTTTTTCAACTTATTCTAAAAAGATTTATTCATATTTTATGATTCGTAATATTCTGTTCGATCTTGGAAACGTTTTAATTGACATTCATCTGCCTGCTACAGAAGATGCATTGAGGAATATTCAGGGTATGAATATGCAAGCACTTGACACGCTGATCAATCAACACAAATGGTTTGATCGGTATGAATGTGGTGAAATGTCAGAAGAGTCTTTTGTAAATGCCATACAAAGATGCTGCATACCCGTACCCCAAAGGAATATTATTGTCAACGCCCTCAATGCACTGCTAAAAGGCATTCCTGCCTCAAGATTTGCTGAACTTGAAAAACTGAGGCGTACATATAATCTGTATGTACTCAGCAATACAAACGAAACACACCTTAATTGGATACACCGGTATCTGATTCGTGAATACAATATTGCACAGTTCGAATCTACATATTTCGACAAAGTATATTACTCTCATCTGGTGGGTATGCGAAAGCCTGATATGGCAATATTTACCCATATTATGTCCAATACAGGTATCGATCCGGCAGAAACGCTGTTCGTTGATGACAATTTCGACAACATTACGGCAGGAAAATTGGCTGGGTTACATGTACATCATCACAATCCGGAATTTGAAATATTTGACATTTTACCCGACATACTGAAAGTGGCCAATACATGAAAAATTTCAAACAGAAGCTTACACCGATGATGGCAATGGAAAAAATGCGCAAATACTGCGACTACCAGGAACGATGCCATCAAGAGGTAAGGACCAAACTCCTCACGCTCGGAGTATATGGCCAGGATCTTGAAGAAATAATCGCAGAGTTGATACAGGAAGGTTGCCTTAATGAAGAGAGATATGCTCGAGCTTACACCAGAGGAAAATTCAGGATAAAAAAATGGGGCCGAATAAAAATAACGCACCAACTGAAGGCCAAACACGTTTCTGACTATTGCATCCAGGCCGGGCTGGAGGAAATAGATGAAGAAGAATACTACGAAGCCATCCGCTACAACATTAATATAGCAATATCAATGGGTCACAAGTCTGACTTTGAGATAAGCCAATACTTGATGGCCAAAGGCTTCGAATCAGGCTTGATAAACGAAGCACTTGCAGATATACACCGTGATGCCAAATAAGCCCTTAGGTTTTAGCTTTTAAAGGCTGTTGGCCCCTCCGTTAAAGGATCGTTGATTCAATGAAGGGCTTTTTGTCCGGATAATCGGTAGTATAATGCAGACCACGGCTTTCTTTTCTCGAATATGCTGACCTGGTAATCAGATAACCGATGGTGATGAGATTGCGCAGTTCGCACAATTGTGGCGAAATACTTGTTTTTCCGTAAAGATCCTCCGTTTCTTGATAAAGTATGTAAAGCCTGTCAAGCGCCCTCTTGAGACGAACATCAGAACGGACAATACCTACATAGCTGCTCATAATTTCCTTCAGTTCTTTAAGACTTTGGGTAATGAGTACCATCTCCTTTGGGTCTGTAGTACCTTCAGTATCCCAGTCTGGAATGCCTTCGACAAAGCTGAGAGCGTCAATGTTATCCTTTACATCGAGAAATATTCTATGAGCAAATACCATGGCTTCGAGGAGTGAATTGGATGCAAGACGGTTGGCGCCATGCAGCCCGGTTGATGTACATTCGCCACAGGCATACAGATGTGTGATGGATGAACGACCGGCTTCATCTACTTTGATACCGCCGCACATATAGTGGCAGGCAGGCACCACAGGTATCATCTGTTGCATCGCATCGATGCCTATACTCAGGCATTTATTATAAATAGTAGGGAAATGTTCAATAAATTTTTCCTTGTCGAGATGCCTGCAGTCAAGATACATACAGTCTTCACCATTGAGCTTCATTTCGTTGTCTATGGCCCTTGCTACAATATCTCTTGGAGCCAGAGACAGTCTTGGGTCATATTTTTGCATAAATTCCGTACCGTCCCTGTGCTTCAATACTGCACCAAAACCTCGTACCGCTTCCGAGACCAAGAAGGATGGATTCTCACCTGCAGGATTGTAAAGCGAGGTAGGATGAAACTGTACAAACTCCATATTTTCCACACGCCCTTTAGCACGATACACCATTGCTATGCCGTCGCCCGTAGCAATTTTCGGATTGGTTGTTGATTTATAGACCTGTCCGCAGCCACCGGTAGCTATTACTGTTATTTTGGCAAGAATTGTATCGAATTTTGAAAGATTCTTGTCAAAAACATAAGCACCATAGCATTCAATACCCGGTGTCACACGTGTTATGTTGTGACCAAGATGATGCTGTGTGATAATATCCAGAGCGAAATAATGCTCATGTACAGTGATGTTCTTTAGCGTTCTACTCTCTTCTATCAAAGCCCGTTGTATCTCCCATCCTGTAAGGTCTTTATAATGCAATATGCGATTTTCTGAATGGCCACCTTCTCGGCCAAGGTCATAGGCATGCTCCTTTGTCTGATCAAATCTCGTCCCCCAGTCGATTATTTCCTGAACTCTCTGAGGCCCTTCATTGACTACTATGGCTGCTACCTTTTCATCTACCAGGCCATCACCTGCTATGAGTGTGTCTTCAAGATGCTTGTCAAACGAGTCTTTTTCCTTATTCCATACTGCTGCTACTCCACCCTGAGCATATCGGGTATTGCTTTCGTCATCTTCAGTCTTTGTAAGGATAGTAATCTCGAGGTCAGGTCGTTCTTTTGCTATTTTAATGGCAAAGGTCATTCCTGCTATTCCGCCACCAATGACCAAAATATCTGTATTAATCACGTCTTAATTGTTAGTATTGAGGTATTTTTGGTAAAATTAATTGATTTCTGTAGAAAGTATGTAAAAAAGTATGAGAATAGCAGTAAATACAAGGTTATTGTTGAAAGGAAAGTTGGAGGGAATCGGTTGGTACACTTACGAAGTACTTAAACACATGGTAGAAACGCACCCTGATGATGAATTTATTTTCCTGTTTGACCGTCCATTTGATGAAAAATTTTTATTTGGAAAAAATGTTACCGGAATAGTGGTTCCTCCTCCTGCAAGGCATCCTGTTCTTTGGTATGTATGGTTTGAATGGTCACTACCTCCTATACTAAAAAAGTTAAAAGCCGACGTCTTTTTGAGCCCTGATGGTTATTGTAGCCTGAAGAGCAAGGTACCAGTCCTAATGACGATGCATGATCTGGCCTATCTTCATTTTCCCAATCAGGTAGCCTGGCTTACACAAAAATATTATGAACGATATGTTCCAAAATTTTTGAAACGCGCCGAGAAAGTAGCTGTTGTGTCAGATTATGTAAAAAATGATATAGTTAGTAATCTGGGTATTCCGGCTCAAAAGATATTCAGAGCCTACAATGGTGTCAGGCAGGAATTTCAGCCAATAAATAATTCGGAAAAAGAAAAAACACAAAACCAATATACCTCCGGTAAAGAATATTTCCTTTACTATGGCGCTATACATCCCCGAAAGAATATCCTGAACCTGATAGCAGCCTTCGAGCAATACAAATCTAACAATGGAGGCCATAAAACACTACTACTTGCCGGCCGTATGGCATGGAAAACTTCAGAAATTGAGAATAAAATCAAACAATCGCCATTTTCATCTGACATTTACCATGTTGACTACCTTGGCGATGAACTTCCTCGTGTAGTTGCTTCCGCATTCGCTGTAGTCTATGTTTCAATGTTTGAAGGCTTCGGGCTGCCCGTAGCAGAGGCTATGAAATGTGGGGTACCGGTAATAACCTCTAATGTTACATCAATGCCGGAGGTAGCAGGTGATGCTGCAATCTGTGTCAATCCGCATGATGTGACAGAGATAGCAAATGCCTTATGCAGACTCGATCAAGACAATGACCTTGTGCGGGAATTGTCCGGAAAAGGAATAGTTCAGGCCAACAAATTTGACTGGAAAATATGCTCTGACCAGATATATAAGGAATTAAGACAGCTCGTTGAATAGTATTTTGGGTGGTTTCAAATCAGAATTTAAATATTAATTCCTTCAATAGAATATAGATACCCATAGCGAGTACAAACCATCCAAATACCGATTTCAGCTTTGATCCGTCAATTTTTTTACAAAGATAATTACCAATGAATATACCGATAATAGAAACAGCAGCAAAACCGAACAACAATGGCCAGTCCATGTTCTGGTCACCTTGCAGGTCCCCTGTAAAGCCTATCAACGCATTGGCTGCAATAATAAATAGCGAGGTGCCAATAGCCGTTTTCATAGGTATTCTGGCAAAAAATACCAGGGCAGGGATAATGAGAAATCCGCCCCCTACTCCTACCAAACCTGTCAGGCCACCTACTGCTATACCTTGAAGAAATAACATTTTATAATTAATTTTCCGCGTTTCAGCAGTTTGGGCATTATCAATCTTAGCCGGCTTTATCATTGAGTAGGAAGCCAATATCATGACCACAGCAAACAAAATCAACAAAAACAAAGACTTTGTAAACACAAAACCGGAAATGTTGAAAAGCACATCAGGAATGGCCGGAACGATCCACAATCTTGTCGTATAAACCGCCAGCAAAGAAGGAATACCAAATAAAATGATGGTTTTGTAATCAACTGTACTCTGAAAACTCTTCTGTATGGCACCTACCAAAGCCGTAGTGCCTACAATAAAAAGCGAATATGCGGTAGCATGCACCGGTTCTATTCCCATAACATAAACTAAAATCGGTACGGTAAGTATTGAACCCCCACTACCTATCAACCCTAATGAAATACCTACCAATGCAGCCAAAGCATAAGCCAATATTACCATACTCGAATATTTTTACACAAAAGTCCATTAAAAAATCGGCAAACACGGTAATAAATATCACAAACCCAACCTCTGATTTAAATATTTTTTTAATGTATGAGCAACTTTTTATTAAAAGTGGCGTAAAATAAAAAAAGCGTTTATATTTGCGCTTCGTTTTAATGGTCGTGTGGCCGAGTGGCTAGGCAGAGCTCTGCAAAAGCTTCTACAGCGGTTCGAATCCGTTCACGACCTCTACAAAAAAAGATGCACCGGAGACGGATGCATCTTTTCTTTTTTTGGTCTGATTGTGTTTTTATTTCACTACAGCTATTTGTTTTACCACTCGCTCTTCGCCCAAATTAATATGTACAAAATACACACCCGCTGCAAGGTCGGCTGTAAGTAAAGGAAGTGAGATTTCTCCACTTAGCCTGCCATAATTTTGTGCAGCTACCTGTAATCCAAGATTATTGAAAACCCGAATGCTTAATTCGTTTGCATGGCTGTTATTCACCTGAATGTAGGCAATATCCTTTACCGGATTAGGTGAAATGACAACTTTTTGATCTGCATTGAGTTCTTTGCTTGCAAGTGCTTCTTCAAGTGGTAGTTTCACTACATTCAGAAATTTATTTTCGTTGCTGAGTACGCCTACCACTACATGACATTTAGAAATATTGAACGCCTCAGGAATGGAATATTTATCATATTCATAGGTAGCTGGTTTATTGGCCAGCCAAGGTGATTTGATGGATTGGCCGATGCCATTAAAACCACCTATGAGCGCTCTTGCTACGTGATTGTACACCATCTTGTCAGCGGGTACAGGATTCGGTAGTTTTTCATATCCACCCATTTGACCATAATTGCCGCCGGCGTAATAATTGGCCTGTGCGTATCCCGAACTGGTACCTGACACACCATCTTCAATAAGTGCGATGAAAAATTTCGGTGCCACGTAGTTTTTTGAAGGTACTGCAGTAGCAGTAACAAAGAGTTGTCTAGTAACTTTATCATAAGTAGCCTTGGCATTTAGCTCCACAGTAGCTGGTATGGCTGCTTCATCAAGGAATGGTTGTTCGATGTCTTTCGGGTCTAGCAGATGAGTACGTGCAACCACCGCGGATGGAAAACTACTGAAATTTGGAAATTTGGTAAGCCCGGCATCATAGGCATCTACTACCATCGGGTCATTTTCTCCATTGTGTACGGCTATACCCACAAAGTCATCACCATATTTGTCAGACATATAGTCCATACTGACTGCTCCGCGAGGGCAAAAACCACACCATGTGCCTGTAGCTTCTTCTACAACTACTGGCCTTACAATCTGCTGTGCTGATATAGTTGACGAGCAACAAAGCATTACAGACAGCATACATAAAAGTATATTTCTCTTCATAATTGATAATTTTCATCAAAACTAAAAATTTTAATAATAATAAGCAATTATATCAGGTTTTTATAAGAAATTTTATCTAAAACACCCTGAAGATTCAGTAAATTTCTATAGTACAACACTGGTATTGAGAAAAAGAAAGCAGTAGTAAGGCCTAATGATTTTTTTTACTTGTTTTGTCTTTGAAAATCGGAATGTCCAGAATTCGGGCAGCTACTACAGATCCGATTTTTAATCCTTCTTCAGCACTACTCCTGCTTTGGAATCCGGCAGCAGTACGAGAGTAAGCGTTTTCAAGTGCCATTTCTCTGAAGGAATTATAACTTCTTGGCTTACCGTTAAATTCTTTCCGGTCAATATGACTATCATCTGTCATACTGTATTTCTCGCCAAAGTATTTTGACAACACAAGCGAGGAAGCTGCTCCAAATGCTGCATGCCCTGATGGGTAAGTTGGAAAATTTGGATTCTCGTAAATCGGTCTCCATGCCTTGTCAATGAGTTTGTTGATATACGTCTGCGGACTCTTTTGTGCAAATTCGTATTTCGCTTTCCACACAATGATCGATACATCACAGAGTGAAATTCCGAGTTCGAGATACAGTTTAAGGATTGTTTCAGTTGATATTTGCTCCTCCTCCACTACTTGTCCTGCTATAGATAACCATCTTGCTACCGGAGAAAATGTAAGGCCTCTGATGTCGTCATTCCAAAATTCAGCTATCCAGCGGTTTTCTTCACTTAATGGTTTTGACAATGTGTAAAGTGCTAAAGCTTCCTTATACATTTCGGAAGAAGGGCTCTCAGAATAAGCCGGTGGCGGACCAAGCTTATATGTATTGACATTTATCAAAAATGGTCGAACCTTGCCCCAATAAGGCAACAGTTGGCTGGTATCGGGTTCAGTACGTATTAGCCAGCTGTTACGTCTGCCTATTAGTGTAAGGTTGTTGTCATACAGGTGCTTATGCACTTCGTGACCGTACGAATCTGTAGCTGACCATAGATATACTGCATTGGCTACCATCAGCCCGTATTTCCTCGAATTAATTCTCTTTACCAGTAGCTCTTCCGTGCTATTTTGCATTTGACTGAGTTTGTCTTCCAGTTCATTTATTTTTGCAAAACTATTCTGCGGAGCATATTGAAAGAATCGTCTAAAACTTTCAGCATAACTACTGTTTAACAAATCGACAAGGTTATAGTCCAGGATTTCACTGTATTGGGGTATTTGTAATCCATGAAATGAATCATTTTCGATGAATGTATCTTTGTAGTAGGCTTTTGATGCTACTGCTGCTGTCAGGCTGATATACGCAAAATTCCTTGCTGATACAGGTGCGTAGTATCCATCTGTTACGCGGTCAAGCTCAAGGTAAAGCTTGTTCCAGGCAAGTATTACTTCCTTTGCCTGTGACTCGGCATCTGTCAACCGGCCAGGTCTGGTACATGTAAAAGCCCAGAAAAGTGCACCTGTGACCAGAACTACACCAAAGAAAAATAATATATTTCGGATACCTCGCACAGCTTAAATACGATGTTATTTTTTAGTTTTTAACATTTCCCTACCTATCATTATAAAATTATTTCAACCATTGGCAGCAATTAATCCTTCATCGAATAATATGGTGAACACTGTCCCCTTCGGCTCATTATCTGAGATAATCAGCCTGGCATGATGAATATTAAGAATACTGTCAACCAAAGCAAGACCTACTCCAGAGCCTTTGATCATACTGTTCTCTGGGCTTCTGTAAAAAGCTGAGAGTACGAGTTTTTTTTCTGCATCAGAAATACCGGGACCATGATCCGATATTTTAACCCACACATTACCCGAACCTGACAATTCTACTTTCACCTGATTATCTTTCGAAAATTTGCATCCATTATCCATTATGTTCTGCAAGGCTGTTTTAAGCAATTGTTCATTGCCTTGTATCTCCAGGTGTTCGGTTTCATCAGGCAATTGATTATAAACTACATTTATCTTGTAATGAGGAAAACTCCGAATAATGGCCGAACGCGCTTCCCATATCACTTCATCCAGCCGGATGGTCTCAAATTCTACCTGGTTGATGTTGTTCTTTATCCTGGCCAACTGCATGAGCTGGTCTGACACTACACTCAAGTCACGGACGTCTTCCAGTACCGAGCTGAGTGTTTTTCTATAATCTTCATTGCTCCGCTCCTTTGCAAGCACCACTTCTAGCTGGGAAGTGATGACCGTGAGCGGATTCTTCAACTCATGTGAGATATTAGACAAAAAGCTTTTCTGGTGTTTGAATGCTGTTTCTATCCTGTCCAGTAGTTTATTGAAAGTATCACCCAAACGCCATAATTCATCCTTGTTGCCGGTGGTCTGCAATCTCTGACTAAGATCTGATGGTAATATTTTATCCAACTGGTTCATGATATTGGTGACCGGCCTAAGAGCATTGCCTGCAAACAGCCAGCCCGAAACAGTCAGAATAATGATAATAAGGCAAAAATCTATGATGATGATATTGCGCAGATTAGCCAGATCAGTTGAATTGAATACAGCTTCGGATATCACGGTGTATTCTTTGTCAAATTTGTTTGTATAAAATATACCGATAGAATTAAACTTTCCGTGAGTAAAGCGGTACTCTCCGGAGTTCTTTACCTGTTCGAGTGTTTGTACCGGTATTTCATTTTCTTTCAGTTTGTTAAATTCGTATATTTTTTTGTTCTCGTGGTTGAAAATGAGAAAATTCTCCTTTGACTCCAGATAATATTCTGTTTTGTCAGATGCGGTTTGTTCTGTAGGCTCTACATTTTGAATATTTACCAGCATTTCGGCCGTCATGTAGGCTTTAGACTTCAGATCGTTATAAAATTGGTCTTCTACATGGTCCTTAAATTTGAAATAAATAAAAAAAAGTGATAGTTGAAGTATTATCACTACGATGAGAATAAATTGTAGCGTGAGCCTTGTGCGTATCTGCATTGATCAATCCTGTTCCTGATGAAAGATGTAGCCCATCCCAAAGCTTGTGTGAATTAATTTTTCGTCAAAACCTTTGTCAATCTTGTTGCGCAAATAATTGACATAAACCTCAACCAGGTTAGTACCGGTATCAAAATTAATATCCCAGACACATTCGGTAATTTCCTGCTTGGTTATGACCTTTTCTTTGTTTCTGATAAAATATTCCAACAGGGCAAATTCCTTAGGTGTCAATTTAATAATCTTTTCCTTTCTCTTTACTTTTTTGGTCTTCAAATCAATTTCTACATCATGATAACGTAGTATGTGGCCTGCCTGCAATTCATCTATCCGACGTCGGGTGAGTGCCTTGATGCGGGCGAGTAGCTCCCTGAATTCATAAGGTTTGGCCAGGTAATCGTCGGCCCCGGCATCCAGACCAACTATTTTGTCCTCGGTAGTGTCGAGTGCCGACACCATGATGATGGGAGTCTTGATGCCTATATTTCTGAAATGCCTGCACAGGTCGATACCATTGGTGTGTGGCAATATTACATCACTTATAATAGCATCATATTTATTGCGCTCTGCCAGAAGTTTGCCCGTATAACCATCATAAGCAAAATCGACAACAATGTGATTTTCTTCGAGACCCTGCTTGATGGACTGAACTGTTTTTGGATGATCCTCAATAATTAATATTTTCATAGAAGCTGCTTACTAATTATAAAATGGGAATCATAATGTGTGCAGTCTCTTTTTGAACAAATGAATTTTTAAAAAAATTAACAATTTTTAAATTGTTCTTCAAAGCCTTACACATGATGCCATTTTATATATTACGAAAAAAATTGCTAATGTTCAGAAAAATGGCAAAAAACTCAAAAATGAAGCTATTCACCACATGAAAAGTCGGAAAATGTGATTAACAGTACAAAAATTGAACAAATAAACCCACAAACGATATGATACACTGACTCTGCAAATGCATATAAAAAAATTGGGCAGAACAGCCCATTGTATCCAACCGGACATTCTCTGAATTTTGTATCTTAATTAAACACATAAGATGAAAACATTACATTATTTTCAAATTGCTACACTTGCTTTTCTTTTGGTATTTTCGGCATGTAGCAAGGACAATGGCACCAACGATCCCGGCACCCCTTCTACTGGTGATCCGGTGACACTACAAGGTGTGAATTATGAAGCAAGTGGTACTGTCAAGTATGTTGACACCAACACCGGCAAAACTGAAACAATGACTTATACCAAAGTCACAGCTCAATACAAGGACCAAAGTCATATCTGGCCGGGTACATTTTACACTTTTCTTACTTTTACCAATTTAACACCCAACCAGACTATATCATTTGTATTCCCTGGCAAAGAGTTACCTAAATCGGGTATCCACAAAATAGGCCCGTGGCCAATAGCAACCAATGGAATCACCGAAGCAGATAAATTAAAAGATGGAGAGATGGCAATATTTTTCAATGGCAGATTAGCCGGAAGCAAAAGAGCTGATTTTAAAAGCATCAATGTGTTGAATGACAATGGAAAAATTTTGCTTGATTTTGGCAATGAAGTTGATGTTTTTGATAACATCACCGGTGATAAAGCAGGCAATATTATTTTAATAAACGTTACCAAAACCACAAAGAAACTATAACTCTGAGACTTTTAAGGCTGTTGCAGACATCCATACAACCTCAATGCCAACTTTGTATCAATCTACAAATTATAATCCTCGGCATGGTGTGCAACCAGTCATGAAGCGGCACTATAATGTGATGACCATTATATAAGTGCATTCACCTATTACCAAAAGCCTGCAATACATGCAGGCTTTTTTGCTTTCCAGGCTTTTAGAATATATCTTTGGATCAAGATTGTTTGACACATGAAATTTAATTGCTTATTTTGGGTTATTTTGACAGCTTGTGTGTCTTGCAATGACCATTCAATTCATGTTAAAAAATCGAACTCTGCCTCAGAAATAACCATTAATCAGGCATATCAGCAAATGGTATTGAGAAACGATTTACCTGCTGACAGTATGGAGTATTATTTTCGTAGCCTTGAAAATATGACAACCGATATTCCACAACAGTTAGCAATCAAGAATCTGTGCAGGGGCGCATATTTCCGCAAAAAAGCTTCATTTGAGCTTGCTATTTCATATTTGAACAGTACACTCGGCTACCTGTCTTCAAATGACAGCCTCACTTCAGAAGCATTGCTCGGATTGGGTATTTGCTACAAACATTTAGGTGATTTTCCAAAAGCCCTTAGTTATTTCCAAAAAAGTGTACAGATTAGTGAAAACAACAAAGATAAGCACGGGCTTGCAAGCACTTTTGCCGCCATGGCACAAATGTATTTTGAAAAAAATGACATTAAACGATCAAGAGAGTTCATAAGTAAAGTTTTCGAGCTGTACAACAATCACCAAACAGGTGTAGCATATTTCATAGCATTGCATACACTCGCCAATATTGAAGGGCAGAGCAATAATTTTGCAAAAGCACTGGAAATAGATAAACAAGGCATAGAACTCGCCATCAAATATGGCAACGATGCTGTTAAGGTTTCTTTTCAGGACAACATGGCGCGGTGCTATCTTTACGGATACCAGGATTACGAAAAAGCACTTTATTACTTCAACAAAAACCTTAAAATTGATAAAAAACTAAACAACCCCAACTGGATAGCCGATACATATATCAATCTGGCAGAAGTAGAAACAGCAAGAAAAGATTTTCGAAGTGCCGAAAAATCCCTGAAACAGGCAATTGACATCTCATTACAGAGTAAGCAGTTTATCAATATTTCAAAAGCATACAAGGCTCTCAGCGAACTGTATAAAACCCAAGGTAGGTACGACAAAGCACTCAGTGCAAACGAAGCATATACCAAACATTACCAGAATGTGATTAATGAAAAAAGTGAACAGGCCTTCGCACAATACAATTTACTGTTCGAAACAGAAAAAAAAGAAAAAGAAATAGCAGAAACCAAACTCAAATCAAAACAGAAGAATATTTGGCTAATATTGCTGACAGGTGGGTTGCTGATAGGAATGGTCATTTACCGGGCACAAAGAAACAAATCAAAACACAAACAACACCAGCTACTTTTAGAAAACAGACTGCTACAAGAGGAAGCACAAATACAAATGCAACAACAACGCCTGGAGATATCAAGAGATCTGCACGACAGCCTGGGGTCGCAACTTACACTGATGAATACTGTGTTGGACAGCATCAAAGCAGATAGCCGGCTCGATGAAAAAACAAATAGCAAAATAAGAAAACTATCAGACTTCTCTGAAGATTCTATATCCGAACTCAAAAGTGTGCTTTGGGTACTCAATACCAACGAAATACGGATGAAAGACCTTAAATACAAACTGTTAAATCTTATAAAAAATGCCGGAGAAGCCAAGGAAGATATGCAGTTTCTGTTAAATATGAATGTAAATGAAAATAAACCCCTGTCGGGAAAACAAGCTATAAATATTTTTAGGGTAGTGCAGGAAATCGTCAACAATGCTATCAAATACTCAGAGGCTGAAGTAATAAAAATCAACCTGTTTGAAGAAAACAATGCTCTATGCCTGAATATTTCCGACAATGGTAATGGCTTTGATCTGGAGACTGAAAAATCCAAATCATTCGGGCTTAATAATATCCAATACCGCATAGAAGAAATAGGAGGTTTCGTAAAAATTTCTTCATCTGGTGGCACAACTTTTAACATTCAAATACCATTAAAATCATGATTCGGATTGGACTTGTAGAAGATAAGCCTTTTTCTTTAAAAGCTTTGGAAGAAAAGCTAAGCAGATATAATGATTTGCATATAGTATTTACGGCAAAAAACGGCTTCGATGCTATTGCCAAACTCGCTGACCACAAAGAAACCGATCTGATACTTATGGACATCGAAATGCCCGACATGAACGGTATAGAAGCAACCGGCATCATCAAACAACAATACAAAAACATCAAAATAGTGATGATAACCATCTATGATGACGACAATTACATCTTTGATGCCATACAAGCCGGAGCCGACAGTTATATTCTTAAAGAAACCAAAGCCGAAAAAATATATGAAACCATTCAGGATACACTCAATGGCGGAGCAGTCATGTCACCATCAATAGCGGTAAAAGCATTGCAACTGCTGAAAATTAACGGAAATGTACGAAGTGACGATACCACTCCTGAAATCATTCTGTCAGACCGTGAAACTGAAATACTGGAACAACTTGCCAAAGGCCTAACCAATAAGCGAATTGCCGAAATCCTGTTCATCTCACCTTTTACAGTCAAGCGACATATAGAAAACATCTACCAGAAACTACAGGCTCACAACAGAATAGAGCTCCTTGATAAAGCCAGGAAAAATAATCTGCTTTAAACCCGGATAACAATTGACAGCCTGACAGCAGAGTATTACATTTTATTTCACTTACAAAAAATACAATGCCCCTTACTCTTGTATTTTTACTTGCAGGCTCAACTCTACCAACTGATCTGTATCAATAGCAGATGGTGCATCTATCATCATGTCTTTGCCCTGATTGTTCTTAGGAAATGCAATGAAATCGCGTATGTTGTTGACGCCGTTCATGACAGCACAAAGCCTGTCGAATCCAAAGGCAATACCACCATGCGGCGGCGCTCCATACTCGAATGCACCCATCAAGAAACCAAATTGTTCTTCAGCCTTCTCAGGTGTAAAGCCAAGGAGTTTAAAGTTAAGTGCCTGCAAGGCCCGATCATGTATTCTTATTGAGCCTCCTCCTATCTCTACACCATTTATGACAAGGTCATAAGCATCTGCTCTCAAGGCTTTCAGTGCTTCGTGTTCGCCGCTTTCCATTTTGGTTATGTCTTCTTTCTTCGGTGAGGTGAACGGATGGTGCATGGCATAAAATCGGCTGGTATCTTCGTCCCATTCGAGCAATGGAAAATCGACAACCCATAATGGTTTGAAAGTCTTTGCATTCCGCAACCCAAGTCTCGAACCCATCTCCAGACGAAGTTCTCCAAGCTGTTTTCTTACCTTGTCAATGTCACCGGAGAGTACCAGTATCATATCACCGGCTTTGGCCGAACATCTGCCTGCTACTTCTGCCAGATCTTCCTGCGAATAAAACTTATCAACAGATGATTTGTAGCTGCCATCTTCTTCACACCTAATATATACCAATCCTTTTGCTCCTATCTGTGGCCTCTTGACCCATTCTGTCAGTTCGTCTATCTGTTTGCGGCTGTAGCCGGCTGCACCTGTTGCACAAATACCAATAATCAACTCCGCCGCATCGAATATCTGGAAACCCTTGTCTTTTACAAGATCATTCAATTCACAAAATGGCATTCCGAACCTCAGATCCGGCTTGTCACTTCCGTACAGACGCATAGCATCATCGTATTTCATTCTTTCGAATTCGCCCAGGTCAACATCAAGGGTTGATTTAAAAATATGTCTGGTAAGGCCTTCGAAAGTATTAAGTATGTCTTCCTGTGTAACAAAAGACATTTCGCAGTCTATCTGAGTAAACTCCGGCTGACGGTCGGCTCGCAGGTCTTCATCTCTGAAACATTTCACTATCTGAAAATACCGGTCAAATCCGGATACCATAAGTAGTTGCTTGAATGTCTGTGGCGATTGTGGCAATGCATAGAACTGTCCTTTGTTCATCCTGCTTGGCACCACAAAGTCGCGTGCGCCTTCAGGTGTACTTTTGATGAGGACAGGTGTTTCTACTTCTACAAAATCCTGCTGCGCAAGAAACTTTCGGCATTCTATGGCAAGTTTTGATCTGAAAAACAGGTTTTGCTGCACATTTGGCCTTCTAAGGTCGAGGTAGCGGTATCGCATTCGCAGGTCGTCACCACCGTCTGTTTCTTCTTCGATGGTAAAGGGAGGTACCTTTGACGCATTGAGCAGTTCAAGACGGCTTACGTGTATTTCGATGTCACCTGTTGGCCTGTTGGCATTTTTACTGCTGCGTTCGCGTACCGTTCCACTCACTTTGATGACATATTCGCGGCCGAGTTTTCTTGCCTCTTGACACAGTCCTGCATTTTCATCCATATTGAATGTCAGCTGTGTTATCCCATAACGGTCTCTCAGGTCTATGAAAGTAAGCCCACCAAGGTCGCGGCTTGTAGCAACCCAGCCACTCAGAATAATTTCTTTTCCCACATCTGAAATTCTCAGTTCTCCACAATTATGCGTACGGTACATATCTTTTTATTTGTTATTTTTAATGAAATATGGTTGCAAAGATAAACATTGATTTACATGAAAATCTATTCTTATTCTTTGCTTGGTTTTTAAAATGCTTAACTTGGTGTCAAATTTTAATAAAATGAGAAAAATGCTCCTCTTTTTTACTTTGTTTTTCAGCCTGCAATCTTATACGTTAGTTTGTCAGGAAGGGTCTGAAGATCAGGATGCCTTTTTTATTAAAAATTTATATACCACTGCTCTCGGGCAAGACCTATCATACGACTGGCTTGCAGGTCTTACCTCGCAGTGTGCCGGCCGCCTGGCAGGCTCAGCCCAGTCAGAGAAAGCCATACGTTACACCAAGGCCATACTTGATACGCTCGGCCTCAGCAAGACCTGGTTACAGCCATGCATTGTTCCGGTATGGGAGCGTGGCGATAAAGAACAGGTCAAAATCATGACTTCAAGCCGGGTAACAAACAGAGAACTGAATGCACTTGCACTCGGTTTTTCGGGTGCTTCTCCGGTACAAGGTATCACGGCAGAGGTGGTAGAACTACACAGCATCGAAGAGACAGAAAAACTTGGCCGCAAAGGACTGGAAGGTAAAATTGCATTCTTCAACCGACCATTTGACAGGACGATGCTTCACACCTTCCGCGGGTATGGCTCTGCAGTGGATCAGCGTGTGTACGGCCCTGCGAAGGCAGCCGAATACGGAGCTGTAGCTGCACTCGTCCGGTCTATGACACCGAATATCGATGATGTACCTCATACCGGCGTAACAGTATTCAAAGACAGTAGCAAAACCATCCCGGCCATTGCCATCGCCACCAAAGATGCCGATTTGCTATCCGATTTGCTACAATCAGGACCCGTTAGAGTGTCTGTAAAGACCAATTGCCGAACATTGCCCGACAAGGGCTCTTATAATGTAATCGGTGAGATAAAAGGCTCAAAATACCCGGATGAAGTGATAGTAGTAGGCGGCCACCTTGACTCTTGGGACATCTGCCAGGGTGCGCACGATGACGGTGCCGGATGTGTCCAGTCGATGGAGGTACTGCAGTTATTACTCAAAACTGGCTATCAGCCTCAGCGTACCATACGTTGTGTATTATTTATGAATGAAGAAAGCGGTTCAGGTGGCGCTAAAGCCTACGCAGAGGAAGCAAAGAAAAGTAACGAAAAACAATACGCCGCCATAGAAACAGACGCAGGCGGATTCACACCAAGAGGCATATCATGTGAAGGCGAAGAAAGCACCTTCATCGAAAGGTTCAAGAAAGTACACGCCTGGAACGATTATTTCGAACCCTATGACATCAGGATTACAAAAGGCGGATCGGGTGCTGATGTCGGCCACCTGAAACCATTTGGTACATTCCTTATGGGCCTCAGACCCGACTCTCAACGATATTTCGATATACACCATGCTGTGACAGATACCATTGATAAAGTCAACAGGAGAGAGCTTGCCTTAGGCTCGGCTACCATGGCATCCATCATTTATCTCATCGACAAATACGGATTATAATATGTCAGCAAGCGAAACAGTTCGGATAGATGATCTGAGTTTTATCCAATTCATTCCTGCAGAGCAGATAGCGCAAAGAGTAGCCGCAATGGCACTTGACATTGACAAAAAACTACTTGGTAAAGAACCTGTATTTCTGGGCATACTCAATGGCTGTTTTATTTTTATGGCCGACCTGGTAAGACATTGTAACTGCGAACACGAGGTAAAATTTATCAAATTAAGTTCGTATGAAGGTACCGGCTCTACAGGTAAAGTAATATCAGAAGGTAAGCTGAGCGAATCACTCAAAGGCCGACATGTGTTACTTGTTGAAGATATCATAGATTCAGGCCTGACCATAAAGTGGATAACCGAAAAACTCCAATCACTCGGTGTTGCATCCATTACTGTTGCTACCTTGTTACTCAAGCCTGATGCCATAGAATACCCTGTACAGATAGATTATGTCGGATTTGAGATTCCTAACAATTTTGTAGTAGGTTATGGTCTTGATTATAACGGCAAGGGCCGCAATCTAAAGAGTATTTATACATTGGTAGAATAGTAAAATGAAATTCAGAAAGAAATTTGTGTAAAAAAATTTGTTTCCCTCTTTACACATTCAAAAAAATCACTTATCTTTGCATCGCTTTTTGCAAATTGGTCTATGGTGTAACGGTAGCACAACTGATTTTGGTTCAGTTAGTTGAGGTTCGAATCCTTGTAGACCAACCAAGCCTTACTTATTATGAGTGAGGCTTTTTTTATTTAATTAAAATTTTTATTATTTTTTTTTGGTAAAATAAAAATAATAAAATGCCTTTGAGTGTCTTTACAATGAAAGGCTCCTCCCAAGAGCTTAAGATAACCGAGAAAACCAAATTTACCTTTTTACAGCCGATTTATAATAACAACTGAAGCCACAAAGGCTTTGTGTTATTTTTTATACTTGAATATTTGTCCGTTCTATTGAATGGAGATAGACATATCTATTATTTATTTTCAAACAATAGATAATCCCGTGGACGCAGGAGTCAGGTCGGCATAGCTGGTCTGGCTTTTTTTATTTCCTGGCTATCAGAGATTCTACTTCTCTGATGATTTCATATACAGCCGGGCACACCAATGAATTTTTGTAGGTGAGTTCGAGGATTTCACGCATATTCTTTCTGTCCGTATGCGGATATTCATGGCAAGCCTTCGGGCGATGTTCGTATATGCTGCAAGTATTATCGTCATTCAGGAACACACAAGGTGTCTGTTGAAAAACATAGTCTTCATCTTCATCAATACGCAGATATTTCACTACAAAATCGCCGGGTTTCATACGCAGGTGAGCAGCCATTCGGTCTATATCCTTATTGGTTATTATCGGACTGGAGGTCTTGCAGCAATTGGCACATTCCAGACAATCCGTCCCGGCAAATACTTTTTCATGGGCAGCCATAAAATTTCGATCCAGAATTTCCGGACGGATTCCACGCATTGCCTTCAAAATCTTTTGTGTTGATTTGCGCTCCTTCTTTGCCCGGGCAAGCGTTTCTCTTACTTTGTCGGATTGTTTGTGACCCATCAGCCTGATATATAATTCAAAATAAAATATTGATAAATCAAATTAATTCTTCCTATAATTATTAGAAACACTTCATTTTACTTTAAAACAAATAAATAAATCAAGCTGTTGGTGAATTTATTTGCTCAGGGCTGCTGTACACCCATGACAGAAGGTTTATGCAGTGTTTCCGCATTCCCGAGTGAGCGGGGTGTCGGATAGTTTATAAAAAAATAGCCTTACATTACTGCAAGGCTATTTTTTTATAGAATCCGTTTATCAACCTTCGAGTGCAGCAGCTCCCGCTACTATCTCTAATAATTCTTTCGTAATACTTTCCTGTCTCGCCTTGTTGTAGTTGATTTTTAACGCTTTCAACAGCTCTTCTGCGTTTTCTGTTGCTTTATCCATCGAAGTCATCCTGGCACCATGCTCACTGGCATGCGTATCGAGGAGGTACTTGTGGAACTGTAGCTGAAGTATATTAGGAATGAGTGTTTCGAGTAATGTGTCCTGGTCGGGTTCGAAAATATAATCGGCCTTTACCTTCTTCTGTGTGGTTTCGTCCTGCTTAGGTATCGGCAAGAACTGCTCTACTTCTGCAAACTGCATGGCTGCATTCTTAAACCGACTGTAGGCAACTGCTACCTCGTCGTATTCTTTTCCGGCGAACAAACCCATTATCTTACCAGATACACTTGCAACATTCTCAAACGCAAGGTTCATAAACAAATCGACACTCTCAGTATTGAAATGTGCCTTCGGATATCGCCTCTTCAACCCGTCAAATCCTTTCTTACCGATACAAAGAATAGAGAGATTACCGTCTTTATATACTTGCGAATATTTCCCTTCGATACTGGCAACGGCGGCTTTAACGACGTTGGTATTGAAAGCACCACAAAGTCCTCTTGAAGAAGTGACTACCACCAGCATCACTTTTTTGACATCCCGCTCCTGATTATATACAAGTGTAGAACCTCCATCAGTGTTGGCTGCGATGTTTTTCATCATACGGTTAAGTCTGTCGGCATAAGGGCGTATCTGGGTAATAGCCTGCTGTGCTTTTCTAAACTTCGCAGCAGACACCATCTTCATCGCCTTGGTAATCTGTTGTGTAGAGATTACCGACTTGATCCTGTCTCTTACTTCCTTTAAGTTTGCTCCCATAATTTATGAGCTTTCGATGCTTTTAATTGAATTATCCTCTTGATTTATATTGCGCACTCAAATCCTGAGCCAACTGTGCTACCAACTTCAGACCATCAGCAGGCAAATCTCCTTTTTTAAATGCTGCGAGCACTTCAGGATGTTGTCTTTCAAGAGAAGTCAGGAACATGTCTTCAAATTCTCTTACATTCTCTACCGGCACATCTCTCAAAAGTCCATTCGTACCAAGATAAATGATAGCTACCTGCTTCTCTACTGTTAGTGGAGAATACTGTGGTTGCTTCAATACCTCTACGTTTCTCTTTCCTTTATCAAGAACTGCCTTGGTAGCAGCATCGAGGTCAGAACCGAATTTGGCAAATGCCTCAAGCTCGCGGTACTGAGCCTGATCGAGCTTAAGTGTACCCGATACTTTCTTCATCGACTTAATCTGAGCATTACCGCCCACTCTTGATACCGAAATACCAACGTTGATAGCTGGTCGAACACCAGAGTTAAACAAGTTTGACTCAAGGAATATCTGACCATCCGTGATCGATATCACATTAGTAGGTATATATGCCGATACGTCACCTGCCTGTGTCTCGATGATAGGTAAGGCAGTAAGCGATCCACCTCCCTTTACAATGCCTGCAGCCTTCAATGATTCCGGCAGGTCATTCATATTTCTTGCAATCTCGTCATTATTGATAACCTTAGCCGCCCTTTCAAGCAAGCGTGAGTGTAGATAGAACACGTCACCCGGGTAAGCTTCACGTCCTGGTGGTCTTCTTAGTAGCAATGACACCTCACGGTAAGCAACTGCCTGTTTTGAAAGATCATCATATACTATCAATGCCGGACGACCAGTATCTCTGAAGAACTCTCCAATAGATGCACCTGCAAACGGAGCATAGAACTGAAGAGGAGCAGGGTCAGCAGCAGAAGCGGATACAATCACTGTGTAAGGCAATGCACCATTCTCTTCAAGAATACGTGCCACCTGAGCAATGGTAGAAGCCTTTTGACCAGATGCTACATATATACAATATACAGGTTCTCCTTTTTCGTAAAATTCTTTCTGGTTAATGATGGTATCTATGGCAATAGCCGACTTACCCGTCTGTCTGTCACCGATGATAAGCTCACGCTGGCCTCTACCTATCGGAATCATCGCATCTATTGCTTTGATACCCGTCTGTAGTGGCTCAGTAACCGGTTGTCTGAAAATAACACCGGGTGCTTTGCGCTCAAGTGGCATTTCATAAGTTTTACCGGCGATCGGGCCTTTACCATCTATAGGTTCGCCAAGAGGATTTACCACACGACCGAGCATACCTTCACCTACTTGAAGTGATGCAATCTTTCTCGTTCTTCGCACGGTATTTCCTTCATTGATACCATCTGAGCTACCAAGAAGTACCACACCTACGTTGTCTTCCTCGAGGTTAAGTACAATAGCCTGAACACCATTTTCGAATTCGACAAGCTCACCGGCTTGTACACTGTTAAGGCCATAAACACGAGCAATACCGTCACCTACCTGTAGTACGGTACCTACCTCTTCCAATTGCTGAGCAGTACTCATGCCTGAAAGCTGCTGCTTTAGAATCGCTGAAATTTCATCCGGTTTTACATCAACCATGATCGTATAAATTTAAATGTTTATTATTAATTCTGAATATGCAAATTTCCTGTAAACTGTTTCTTTACTTGCTCCAACTGGTATTTTACACTGGCATCGTACAGCTTATCGTCAAATTCTACCAAAAACCCACCAATAAGTGCCGGGTCAACGGTGTGTATGATCTCAACATTTGACCTGGTACTACCGGCAGCTTCAAATTTCTGGCGTATAGCATCAATCGTCTTTGCATCTACCTCAGTAGCTGTCACCAGCCTGATGGTCGATATATGATTGATAGCCTTATATTGCTCTATGAATTCGCTCGCTATCTCAGGTAGATATGATTCGCGACCCTTGTTGAGAATAATATTAAAAAAAGCCATAGTCACTTGGTCAACCTTACCATCGAAAAGCTCACGGAATATTTTGGTCTTCGTTCCGGTATTGATGATCGGGCTCTGCAGACACATCTTGAAGTCGCGGTTCTTCGCTACTTCAAGGAATCCCATGACATCTTCTTTAATCCTGTCCAGCTTGTTATTGTCCCTGGCCAGGTCAATGAGTGATTTGGCATATCTGGTAGCTACTCTTTGTACAGACATAGTTTTGCTTTTTTAAAAACAAGTTTTAATTTAACTTGATATCTTTAACCAGTGTATTGACATAAGCTTCCTGTTCAGTATTACCTTTAAGTTCTTTCTTGATTACCTTTTCGGCGATTTCTATAGCCATCATTCCGGCCATGTTTTTCACTTCAGTAAGCGCAGCTTTTTTCTGGTTTTCGATTTCGTTCATTGCCGAAGATACTATTTTCTGGGCATCTTCCTTTGCCTTAGTTCTCGCTTCAGCTATGATGGCATCTTTCGTTTCTTTTGCTTCCTTTAGCATTTTGCTTCTTTCTTCACGAGCTTCTGTCAGTATCTTGTCATTCTCCGCTTTCAGCTGCTCCATTTCTTCACGGGCTTTTTTCGCCTCATCAAGAGCATCCTGGATCGAATTTTCTCTCGATTTAAGAGCCGCACCTATTGGTTTGAACGCAAGCTTTCCTAAAATGAACCAAAATAGAAGGAATATAAGTGTCGTCCACACCAACATACCCGGCTCCGGTCTGATAACTGAGAAATCTGCTAAGAGTATCATATTCATTTTATAAATATTTTAAGTCTTTTTTGGTTTAAAATAAGCCGGAAAGCAACCAACCGTTGATCTTCCCGGCTATCTTCTTTTTGTTGTAACCGGGTATTATCCTCCTACGAAGAAAGCCAATACCATACAGATAAGAGCTGCACCTTCTACAAGTGCTGCCATCAGGATCATGTTTGATCTGATGTCACCTACTGCTTCAGGCTGTCTTGCGATAGCGTCCATAGCTTTGCCACCAACGCTTCCGATTCCTAATCCTGCTCCGATTACTGCTAGTCCTGCACCAATTGCTGCGTACATGTTTTTAAAATTTATATAGTTAATTAATGATGTTCTTCTACCGCTGCACCTATATAAGATGCTGTAAGCATTACAAATATATATGCCTGAAGGAATGCCACCAGCAACTCGATTGTACTCATAAACAATGTCAGGGGTACTGATATTGCGGCACCAAGTGCCGTACCACCAATACTTGCTCCCGATTTGCCAAATACAAATATCAAACCCACAAAACTCAGTATCACGATGTGGCCGGCCGTTATATTGGCAAAAAGTCGCAACAACAACGTGAATGGCTTGAGGAACAAACTCAGTATTTCGAGTGGCGTAAGTATCAGTATTTTCAGAATAGCCGGTACGCCTGGCATCCAAAGTACGTGCCCCCAATAGTGCTTGTTGCCGTTTAGGTTTGTCATCAAAAATGTAAGCACAGCCAACACCAGCGTTACCGATATGCTCCCCGTTACGTTGGCACTACCCGGAAAGAACGGAATCTGACCAATGAGGTTAAGCCCAAGAATAAAGAAAAACAACGATAGCAAAAACGGCATGTACTTTTCATAGCTATGCCCGATGTTCGGCTTTGCAACATCATCGCGTACGAAAGTGATGAACGGCTCCATAAAACTCTGCAAGCCTTTCGGTGCCATACCCTCACGTCTTGTATAGGCGTTACGCACACTGATAAACAATATCAGCAACAGAACGAATACAAGAATCATGGTAAACACATTCTTGGTTATGCTGTAATCATAAAATGACGTAATACCACCACCTACAATACCGCCATCAAAAGCCGATCTCGCATCTGTCTTGTATTCCTGTCCGTTATATAATGCGTAGTGTACTTCCTTTTTCTTACCATTTACATCCTCTTCCTTCACTTTGATGCCCTGGATGGCCACCGTACCTGTAGGGAAAGAAGCATCAGCCACTCTCCTTACATTTCCTCCCGACAGAATGTATCCATCTACAGCGTTTTCGCCATTGCCATGGTGTTTTGGTACAAACGCACCAGATGACATAATCGTCCAGCCTTTGTCCGGAGCATACAGTATGCAGGGTAGTGGCAGGTATGTTTCACCTACAAGTTGAAATACATTCGCATCAGCTATGTGGTGTACCGCAAACTCACCAGGCTTAAACTCACCCTCAGCATGGGCATCATGTCCAGTTTCAGCATCTGCATGGCCGGCTGCCGTTGCCGTTGGTGACTCATTGACATGTTCCTGGCCTTCATGCTGTGCCATCAGTCCAAAAGAGGCCGTAATTATCAAGGAAAAAATTAAGAGAATCCGTCGCATGTGCGTATCTTGATGTATTTTTAAGTCCAGTTTTTCAAAATCGCTGCAAATGTACCAATATTCACGATGAGAACAAAGATAATTTTGTTTTTTTTGGTAAAAAATAAGACGAATTTTGATTCAAACACAAGTTCACCACCCGTTTCAGAATAATCAACGGTTTTTTAACCCGGATAGCACATTAGTAATTCGAACGAAAATGATGCGTACAAAAAAATCCAAAAACATAGTGTACTATGGCTTTTGAACTAGTGAAATGCATTTTTGGCATTCATTGCTTGCAGTAAAGAGTCAAATGCGTTATCTGCGTCAAATAATGCAAATCAAGTTTTCGACACCAATTTTTATAGCCTGCGCTATGCTCAAATATTAACCTGTCCGACCCGGCCATTCATTCAGAGTAGTCAATTTTTTACACAACATGATTGCTTGTACTTCAGTACGCTATACCAAAAGATAGACAAAGCAGGAAATCCTCTTCTCCGGCTTTCCTGCCTGCTTTTGTACCTAGTACATCTATTATTTCTTCAACAAATCTCTGATCTCCGTCAACAATACCTCCTGAGCCGGTGGTGCTGCAGGAGCGGCCTCTTTAGCCTTTTTCATTTTATTCACACCTTTTATCACCATAAACATCACAAACGCCACGATAATAAAATTGATGACCGTACCTACAAAATCACCTATCGCAATCTTCGAACCCGGATCCGTTATCACCCCGGCTGCATCTTTCACTTCCGGAGTAAGAATAATGTTATATTTACCCAAATCACCTACATTAAATATCTTGCCTACAAGCGGCATAAAAATACCATCGACAAAAGTACCCGATACCTTGCCAAATGCAGCTCCCATCACAAGACCCACTGCCATATCTATCAAATTGCCCGAAGCCGCAAAAGCCTTAAATTCTTTCAACATTCCCATAACTGTTAAATATTTAGATTGGTTTACAATAATTCAACTCTCAAATATAGCATTCTAATTGTATATCTACCAATATTCGCTTATATAAATTTTTTAAAATCCTGAAAAATAAAACAACAATTATCCATCAAGACATCTTGGTACCCATACAAGCTAATAACCAAACAAAATCAATTTACACTAATCAATTCTGCCAAATTCCGCATCAGGGCGTGCCCCTGTCGGGTCGGGCTATCCGCCTTACTTCGTGCCGGCTTCTATCCCTCACCTTTACTTTGCATTTGAGATTAAATTCTTAACTTTAACAAAGGGAAAGCAGAAGTGAACTATATCCCTCACTAGGAATAAGTCCTATG
>WBZR01000401.1_pt1 | contig 70843 bp, 53 predicted proteins | sample 5204231 | NCBI WGS metagenome assembly WBZR01 (sample SAMN12412403, study PRJNA552823) | activated sludge metagenome | isolation source: activated sludge from anammox sidestream of wastewater treatment plant... | place: USA: Virginia | collected 2017-08 | reverse complement strand
CTGCGACTGTCGAGCAGCTGCCCCCTGCAGGACCTGTGGCGATCCCTGGTTCCACGACTCCGCCTGATCCCGCCCGCCCCATCATGACCCGAAAAACAACCTGATCACCGCTTGGGGGTAAGGGGGCTCTGCGCGCCCCAACCTCCACCTTCATCCCTCCGCTCACGCACAAAGCCGAAAAACTCCGTCCATCACCATTCGAAGATCACTGATGAAATATGCGGGTTAGGGCGGATTTCCCTAGTGCTGCCTGACCGAGTATAGCCCATGCGCGAAGCGATTCCAATGCGTACGCACAGAACTAGCGAGCCATTTTTTCGCGATGGGGCCAATTTGTGAAATCAGCCCACCGGGGCGACGGCGCCTTGCCAAGCAACCACTTACATGATGGTGAAATAGACGCTGGCCGCGTAGTCGAAAAGCTCCGGCGAGAGCCTTCGTTCCTGACCCAGATAAAGGCAGCGGTTTCGCACCTGCAACATCAGATCGCGCGGCTGGCAGCAGCGGAACGGCCGCTTGTCGATGTAGTGCGTCGCCACCAGGTAGTCGATTGCCGCCTTGGACTCTGCGTTCATCTCAAAGCCCATCGCCGGTGCGACAAAATCGAACAGCTTTCGAAACTGCTCTTCCGTCGGGTCCGGCACGTTGATCTTGTAGGGAATTCGGCGAAGGAACGCGTCGTCACAAAGGTCCTTGGGCTCGAGATTCGTCGAGAAAATAATGAGCTGATCGAACGGAACCTGCACCTTCTTGCCGTTCGGAAGCGCCAGGTAGTCATATCGCTTTTCGAGCGGGACGATCCATCGGTTCAGCAGCTCGATCGGCTTCATGCGCTGACGGCCGAAGTCGTCGATCACCAGCGTGCCGCCGTTGCTCTTGAGCTGCGTCGGCGCCTCGCACGTCTTGCTGGTAGCGTTGTACTGAACTTCAAGCGATTCCATGGTCAATTCACCACCGACCACGATGGTCGGTCGCTTGATCTTCACCCAGCGCGGGTCGAACTTGTCCTTCTTCAGGATGCTGTCGCGGTTGACGGCAATCTCCTCGTGGTTGGCGGCGTCGAAGACCTTGATTACCAGCCCGTCCACGATGAGGCACCGCGGGATGTAGATTTCGTCGCCGAAGCAGCGCGTGATGCGCTCGGCAATACTGGTCTTTCCATTCCCCGGGTATCCATAGAGAAACATACCGCGCCCGGAGTTGATCGCCGGACCAAGTATCTGAAACATCTCCTCGGAGATGAGCAGATCGCGAAACGCCTGCTTCAGTTCCTCGTAACGCGGCGTCATGGTGGTAATGGTCTGAGCCTTGACGCTGGCGATGTATTGATCGAGCGGAACCGGTGCGGGTCCCACGTAAAGCGATTCGAGTTGAAATCGCCGTGCCCGATCCCGTCCGGTGTCGGTCAGCGTATAGTTGAAGTCGCCCATGGTCGCAGCGCCGACGTAAACGACGATCTGCTGCTGCTTGAGCGAAGCCAGCATCTGGACGACCGACTCCGCCGGAAGGCAGAGATCGGCCGAGATCGTTGCCCCGGTCGCCGATCCAATCGAGGCGATGTATTTGAGGATGAGGGCTTCGACGATTCCGGGATCCAGGCCGGCTTCCTTGAAGTTCCTCGGCGGTACCGGGACAAACTTGGCGGCCGGTGCATCCTGGGAAGGCAAGCCCAGTGAACTTTGATGGCTGGCCGTCTGAGTCTGCGGCGACGATTGAAGCGCAGGCATGTGTAATTCTCCCAAAAGTCGACTGATTGGCGGTGATCCCCAGGGAATCGTCTCATAGGTTTGATCGGCTGATACCTCCGGCGGCTTGTGGAATGGAGGGGGTCGCCGGTCGGGTGTCCAATAATCGCGGCGTGTGCCGCCGACGCATATAATCGCGGCATGACTCAACTTGATTATCGCACTGCGGGCGAATCACATGGGCAGGCGCTGATCGTCCTTGTCGAGGGACTGCCGGCCGGGCTCACGATCGACGAGCCGGCCGTAAACAACGCCCTTCGTCGCCGTCAGGGCGGATTCGGCCGCGGCGGAAGGATGAAGATCGAGCATGATACGATCAACATCCTTTCCGGCGTGCGAAACGGCATCAGCATCGCATCGCCCCTGGCCATGCAAATCGCCAACAAGGACTGGCGAATCGATCAGGCCCCGCCGATTCACCGCCCGCGCCCGGGACATGCAGACTTCGCCGGATCGATGAAGTGGCTGACCACCGATTGCCGGGCGACGCTGGAACGGGCAAGCGCCCGAGAAACGGCCTCGCGCGTGGCGGCGGGGGCCGTCGCCGCACTACTTCTCAAAGAGTTCGGTATCGAATTGGCTGGGTTCGTTTCCCAGATCGGCGCCGTAAGAGCCTCGGTCGGCGTCAACATGACCGTCGCGGAATTGCGATCAACTCGTGATGCCAGCGAGGTGTATTGCCCGGACGCCGCGGTGTCGGCCGCCATGATCGACGCGATCAAAAAAGCCAAGGCCGACAAGGACACGCTCGGTGGTATCGTCGAGGTCCGAGCATTCGGCCTGCCGCCCGGGCTGGGAAGCTGCGCTCGATGGCAGGACAAGCTCGATGGGCGCATCATGGGAGCGGTGGGGGCCATTCAGGCATTCAAGGGCGTTGAAATCGGCCTCGGCTTCGACTGTGCCGAGCGGCCGGGCAGCCAGGTGCACGATGAGATGGACTTTGATGCCGCTCAGAGACAGTCGCCGAATCTCGGCTTTGTTCGGCGATCCAACAACGCCGGTGGGCTGGAGGGCGGGATGACCAACGGCATGCCGCTCATCGTGCGTGGAGTGATGAAGCCGATCAGCACGCTGCTCAAGGGGCTCGATAGTGTGAATCTGGTGTCACTCACGGCCGAACGAAGCGACTACGAGCGCAGCGACATCTGTGCCGTTCCCGCCGCCAGTGTTGTCGCGGAAAACGTGGTGGCCTTCGAAATCGCCCGGGCGTTCCTGGACAAGTTTGCCGGTGACACCCTCAGGGAGGCGAAGGCCGCGTACGAGTTCTACCTCGCCGCCGCGCGCCGTTTGGCCCAAAACGGACCTTCGTTTACCTGAGCCTCGGCACGTCAAAACAAAAAAGAGGGTGCGGGCCATATGCCCACACCCTCGTGATGGTCGCAACTCTTAGTTTTCGATCATTTCTACGGTGTGATCGTCACCGTCGCCGTCGGCCGAAGTGTGTCATCGTTCTGATCGGCGTAGAAGAAGACCTGATCAAACGTCCCGTCCAGCGATGGCCCGTTGTTGAACTGGAATCGGAACGAGGAGATCGGGCGTCCTGCCGCGAGGTCCGCTTTTACCTGTGCCGTGACGTCCAACTCCAGGATCGCATTCGAATTCACACCCGCCGGCGGATTAATGGTCGCAATCGACGCCGTCAGCGTGCTGCCCAGGAATGTTCCCGCGTTGATACTCGATACGGCGTTGATGTGATCGACCGTCATGGCGCCGAACTTTCCGAACGGGTTGCCCTCCGAGATAAATCGGCGAACCTTGAGAACGGCCTTGGTCACGTTCGCGCCGGCCGGAACCTGATTCAGCACCACACTCATAATGGCCCGCTGTCCGAGGTTCGTGTCGCCCTCATCGCCCGCAATGACGAAGTTGGAACCCACCATCGACAAGAACAGCCCGTCGCTTCGCAGCGTACCCGTTCGATCAAATGCCGTGTCGGCCTTTACAGTGGTGCCCACCGGTGCAGGATTGCCGCCGCCGGGAGGCGGGTTTCCTTTGTTGTTCCCGGGGACTTCCGGGGGAAGGACAGCGGTTCCACATGCTCCGACGCAGAAAAGGACGCAACTGAGTGAAAGGCTCGTGAACAGGTTTTTTGAAAATCCGCGCTTCATCGAAACACCATCCCTTTACAAGAACGCGAGGAGACCCGCTGCTTGGCCGCCGGCGACAGAATGCCTGGTACCGGGCACTTCGCCAGGGCCTCGCAAAAAGGTCTGAGTCTTAGTGCGGGATGGGGGAGGTCACATACACGCGATTCTTGAAAAAAAATGGGAGAAACTCATGTGCCCCAAATGGCGGTTCGTGTGGATATTTGCAGGACAGGGCGGATTGGGGGAAATCCCGATTGAGTTAACGCGATAAGGTTGTTCTGAATCAACAGAGCCTAGTCATCGTCCAGGTCGTCATCGCCGTCGATCTTCGTTTCCTCGATCACCACGCGGTTGTCGTCTTCGTCCAGTTTCACGCGGAGTCGCTTGCCCGGCGGAAGGCTATAGACCGTCCGCGAAGCCGGATTGTTCCTGAGCTCGAACCACGCCTCCACCCGGGCATCAGACTCGCTGACACGCTCGTCAAACGAGAAAACGGTGTCATTCGCGGTGAGCTCCGTGTAGTAAATCCGCTCAGGCGGCAGACCGGGGCGGAGCTTCATGATGCTGACGGCGATCGCGTCGTCCGTGTCCGACTCGCCGACAATGCGGTACTGATGCCCGCAACCGGCAAAGATAGTCCCAAGTAGCACTGCCGTGGTAATTCTTCGCATACGGGTTGCTCCCAAAATGTGTTACCCGTCCCTTCGCTGCGTGCCGCATTCGTCGCGCGATCTCCCGCATTTCTCCATGCCAGGCCGGGCACGATCAATCGCCTGCAGAAACTCAATCGTCTGCATAAGAAGCCGGAACTTCTGCGTGGGCGTCAACGCAGCAAACTCACGCAGCTCAGTGTCGTCGTGTTCCGTCCATTGCCGGACCGGAAGTTGAAAACGCTGGCTGTTTCGCGGATCAATTGTCATCGTGAGTCGCCTGACGAAATCTCCGGCTGCTCCTTACTTTAGGCGTCTAAGTGCTTCCACATCCAGCAAGTCCTGTGGTCTGCCTGCCCGAATTTTCATGTCAATCAGATCATCCACTGAACAAACGCAGACTTTCCTGCCTTCAATCTCAACCGTGCGAGAATTTGAAACGAGGGTCGTAAAGTCGATCGGCGAATCCACAAACAGGTCGACCGCAAATCCCGGACTGGCCGGGTCTACGAGCGTGAAAACGATCATGTTCTTGTCCGCGATCCAACGACTGCGCTCGTTGGCGTCGGCAAACATGAGTGGATCGACCGCTAGACGACTTTGCAGCCCAACGGCAAGCAGCGCCTCAATCGCTTTGCGCGCTTCATCCGGACGCAGGTCAACTACAAGGTCCAGATCAAAAGTGACGCGCCGCGAACCGTGGATGTAGGCGGCGAACCCGCCGACGACCACGTATTGCACTCCACATGCGTTCAGCCCGTCGATGGTCCGAAGGAACGGATTCAAGAGTACCTACTCTCGCAACAAATACATAATCGGGTGCCTATTGGGAGTACCGGGACTACGCCCAGTTCTTCTCCACCCACGCGACCAGTTCCTTCACATGCGTCACGCTGGCGTCGAAGAGCTTCCGCTCATCCGCATCCAGCTTGACCTCAATCACCTTCTCCACGCCGCCGGCGCCCAGCATGCACGGCACGCCGACAAAGTAGCCGCCTACGCCGTACTCGCTCTTGCAATACGCCGCGCAGGGCAGGATGCGTTTCTTGTCCTTGATGATCGCCTCGGCCATCTGCACCGTCGCCGCGGCGGGGGCGTAATACGCGCTGCCCGTCTTGAGGAGGCCGACAATCTCCGCGCCGCCGTCGCGCGTGCGCTTGACGATGGCGTCCAGACGATCCTTGGGGATCAACTCCGTCACCGGAATGCCCGCGACGCTGGTATAGCGCGGCAGCGGCACCATGTCGTCGCCGTGGCCGCCCATCAGCACCGCGACGATATCCTCGACGCTGCACCCGAGCTCCATTGATAGAAAAGTGCGATACCTCGCCGTGTCCAGCACGCCCGCCTGCCCGACAATCTGCCTGGTCGAAAGGCCCGTCGCCTTCCAGCATGTCTGCACCATCGCGTCGAGCGGATTGGAAACGAGAATGTAAACGGCATTGGGGCTCTGCTTGACCGCCTCCTCACTGACCGTGCGGACGATCTTCATGTTGGTGGACATCAAATCGTCGCGGCTCATGCCCGGCTTGCGGGCGATGCCGCTGGTAATGATGACGATGTCCGAGTTCTTCGTGTCGTCGTAGCTGTTGGTGCCGATGATGTTCGAGTCGAAGCGCTCCACCGGGCTGGCCTGCCTGAGATCGAGCCCTTTCCCTTGCGGCATCCCTTCAACAATGTCGAGAAGGACAATGTCGCCCAATTCCTTGGCGGCGGCCCAGTGGGCGCAGGTGGACCCGACGTTTCCAGCTCCGATGACAGTAATCTTCGCGCGTCGCATGGTGATGACTCCTCATAGGGTGAATCGGCTTGCAACTGTCGGGCATGATACTACTCGGCGCGATAGTGGGAAAGCCGCCCGCAAACGGTGCCCCCACAATTGCCGCCGAACGCAGCGGGTCGTGTCTGCCGGTCGCTTACGCCGATTCCATTTCGTGCTGCACCCATCGCCGCGTGAGCAAGACGGTGGAAACGGTAAAGGCGATTAACAATCCCAGAAGCGCCCAGGCCATCGCGGCCGCGAATCCAAACTGGCCCCGCTCGAATGCGCACTGATAGAGATAAAGCGAGTAGAAAAGCAGGCTATCCTGCTGCTGGAAGTTGCTCAGCAGCATGGGCTCGCTGAAGCTCTGCATGGAGAAAATCGCGCCCGTCAGCGTATTGAACAGCAGCGCCGGCGAGACCTGGGGCAGCGTAATGCTCATGAAACGATTGATACGGCCCGCGCCGTCGACCAGCGCCGCCTCTTCGATCGCCGGGTCTGTTCGCATCAGCGCGGCGAGAACGATGAGCATGCCGCCGCCGCATTGCCATACATTCATCAGCACCAGTGAAGGCTTCGCCCAGCCGGGATCGTAAAGCCAGGGCGGAGGCGACCAGGCGCTCAGTCCGCTGCCGCCGAGCGCGCGAGCACTCCTGCCCACCAAGCCGTGGAGCGCCTCCAGCCACGAATTGATCGGGCCGATCTGCGGATTGAGCAGCCACCACCAGACAAGGATCGTCGCGACGCCGCCCAGAACGTGCGGCAGATAATAGATCGTGGCCCAAAGTCCGACGCGGCATGACCGACGAATAAGCAGGGCCAGAATCAGCCCTGCCACCAGCTGAGCCGGCACGTTCATCGCCGTGTACGTCGCGCTGTTTGAAATGGCCTTGCGAAGGCCGGGGTCAGTCAGCAGCCGGCTGAAATTCTCGGCCCCGACCCAATGCATCGTCGAAAGCGACCGTCCATCCCATCGGGTGCAGCTCACGACGGCGAGTACCAGCATCGGCACGGCGTACAGGAGCATCACGCCTGTCATCCACGGCGCGGCAAACCGAGCCGAGCTGGACACATGACTAAGACGCTGGCGAGCCATGATCTAATTCCCGAAGCACCGCTGAATGTCCACGTCAGTCCGCAGCGACTCGACGACCTGCTCCGGTGTTCGTCGGACGGGGCCGTCAAACAGAAGCGACGTCACGTGTCGCGCGATCGGTCGAGACATGGTCTCCCAATGTTCGGTGATGGGTTGCATTCGGCCGGAGCTCATCGCGTCGACAAACATGGCCGCCGGGCTTTCCGGTCCGCCGCCGGCATGAACAAATCGCTCGGCCGCGGACTTCCTCGCCGGAACAGCCCGCAGTCGTCGAGCAATTGAAGCCTGTGCCTCATCGCTCATCGCGGTCTTCAGGAATCGCCATGCAGCTTCCCTTTTTCTCGCGGAACTTTTCGCGTAAACGCACAGGGCATCCCAGGTGACGCGCGTTGCCGAGCCGCCCGGTCCCCGCGGAATCGGAGCCACGCTGTGGCGAAGCTTCAATCCTGTCTGCATGAGAAACTGCTCGAACCACGGCCCATTGATGCACATGGCCACGCGCCCCGAGAGAAATGCAGTGTCAAAGTTTTGCCCGGCGTATTCCGAGGGCAGCGGCGTCACGTGCCAACGGTGCCGAAGGTCGGCGAACATGCTCAGCGAGGCGATCGCCTCCGGCCCGGTGAAGGTCCATCGGGTCAGCGATTCATCGAGCAGCGCGGCGCCATGCGACCAGATAAAGGGCAGATAGTAAACCCATTGCGGCTGCATGAATCCGAATTGGTCGATCCGTCCGTCACCGTCGAGATCGACCGTGAGCTTGATCGCCAGCTCAACGAAGTCGTCGAGTGTCCAGTCGTTCGCGGGCAGTGCAATCGCCTCGCCTCGCGACCGGGCTGCACGATCGAAGGCGTCGAGATTACAGAACACCAGGACATTTCCGCCCATGATCGGAAAGCCGCGCAGGCTTCCATTGTGCATGAATGATGCCCTTGCAGTCGGCCGGCAGTCCTCCAGCAAGCGCTGCGCGGTTGCGTCGTTGTCCAGGAACTCATCGAGGTCGGCAAACTGCTCGCCCGCGCGCCGAGGGAATGGCTCATCCTGAAAGAGGATAATGTCCGGCGCCCCCCCGGCGACGAATTGCTGATCCAACTTGGTCGCATATCCGTAGAGCGGCAGCCACTCCCCGTGAATTCTCCATTGCGGCTCGGCCGACTCAAAACGCGCGATGATCTCATCCCACATTTGTTTGTCATCGATGGATCCCCAATAGCTGAATCTGAGAATGTCCCTGCTGGACTCCGCGGGAACATAGCGACGATATGTGTCGGCGAAGAGCCACCATGCGATCGCCGCGGAAAGCAGAACGACTGCCCATCGTCCCCAGCTCTCTTGCAGCTTCATCGCCGGCGCCTCACTGCCGTGCGGCAACTTGGGGGGGCTTGGTGGAGGCCCGCCCACCTGAGCGAGGACGAATGCGCTTGCCGGCACTGTCCGCACCCTTCGGACGCTTGGGCCTGGGCTTGGCCGGTTCGCGCTCAAGCGCGGCCCGCAAGACCTCTCCCACGTCCTTACAGCAGACAAACTTGATCTGCTTGCGGAAGTCGGCGGGAATCTCCGTGAGGTCCTTCTTGTTTCGGAGAGGTATGATGATGGTCTTGATTCCGGCGCGGTGCGCGGCAAGGGTCTTTTCCTTGAGCCCTCCGATCGGCAAAACCAGCCCGCGAAGCGTAATTTCGCCGGTCATGGCCACGTCGCTTCGGCAGGGGCGGCCGGTCAAAAGCGATACCAAGGCCGTGAACATGGCGATGCCCGCGGAGGGGCCATCCTTCGGGACCGCCCCAGCCGGCACGTGGACGTGTATGTCTATCTCGGTGAGGTGTTTGCTGTCGATGCCGTATTTCTCGGCGTTGGATCGCAGGACGCTGAAGGCCGCCTGCACGCTCTCCTTCATCACATCGCCGAGTTGTCCCGTGAGCTGAAAAGCCCCCTTACCGGGCATACTCGTGGCTTCGACAAAAAGGATTTCGCCGCCGACCGGCGTCCAGGCAAGGCCGGTGACGACGCCGGGGGAGCTCGTCCTCAGGGCAACTTCCGGTTCGTACTTGATGGGGCCGAGGAAGTCGGAAATGTCTTTCGCCTTGACGAGCTTCGGGTACTTTTTGGATCGGGCAATCAGCGCCGCCACTCCGCGGCACACGCCGCCGATCTCGCGGTCCAGATTGCGAACGCCTGCCTCGGCCGTGTAGGACTCGATGATCAATTCCAGGGCGTCGTCTGAGAACTTCAACTGACTCGCGGTGATGCCCGCATGCTCGAGTTGCCGCGGCACGAGATATTTCTTGGCGATGAACATTTTGTCGTGGCTCGTGTAGCCGGGAATCCGGATGACCTCCATTCGGTCCTTCAACGCCGGCGGAACAGCTTCCATGTAGTTGGCCGTGCAAATGAAGAACACCTTGGACAAGTCGAACGGCACGCCGAGATAGTGATCCTGAAATGTGTGGTTCTGTTCAGGGTCGAGCACTTCCAGCAGGGCCGAGGAAGGATCACCCCGGAAGTCGCTTCCGATCTTGTCAACCTCGTCGATCATAAACACCGGATTGTTCGCCCCGACCTTACGAATCTCCTGAATGATTCGGCCTGGCAGCGAGCCAATGTAGGTCCGGCGATGGCCGCGAATGTCCGCCTCGTCGCGTACCCCGCCGACGGACATGCGAATGAATTCTCGACCCAATGCCCGGGCAATTGATCGGCCCAGCGACGTCTTACCCACCCCCGGCGGACCGGCAAGACAGAGTATCGGCCCACGCCCGCCAGGGTTGAGCTTGCGCACCGAGAGATACTCGAGGATGCGCTTCTTGACCTTGTCCAGGCCGAAGTGATCTTGATTCAGAATCTTCTGGGCCTGGCTGAGATCGAGCTTGTCCTTGGAGGACTTGGACCACGGAAGTTCGCAGAGCCAGCGAAGATAATCCACCGAGCCGCTGTACTCCGGCGACGCCTGGTTCGTCCGCGCAAGCCGTTCCAGTTCCCGGTCGGCCTCCTTCTGCACCACCTCCGGCATCTTGGCCTCGGCGACGGCCTTGCGCAGCTCATCGAGTTCCACCTGGCGGCTGTCAGTCTCGCCAAGCTCCTTTTGGATGGCCCGCATCTGCTCCTGGAGGTAGTACTCCCGCTGAGTTTTGTCGATCTCGCTTTTGACTTGCTCCTGAATCTTCGATGAGAGTTCGAGAATCTCGATCTGATGGGCAATCGCTCGATTAATCTTTCGCAGCCGGTCGCGCACGTCAAATGTCTCGAGGATCTCCTGCTTCTCGATCGCGTTGAGAGATAGGTTCGCCGCGAGAAAGTCCGCCAGGCTGCTCGGCTTGGTGATGCTGTTCAGTATGACCAGGGCTTCTTCGGGTACGCCCGGCGTCAGTTCGATGACCCGCCCAGCCTGGGACTTCGCCGATTCGATCAGGGCGTCCATCTCCGTGTTGGCTGGGTAAGTGTCCTCCCTCGTATGTGCCCGGGCGATGAGGTAGGGGTCGGTCTGGGTGAATTCCTCAATGCCGAATCTAAGCAGGCCGTGGACAATGATGGACTGCTGCCCCTCGGGGACATTGATCAACTTGAGTATCGTGACGACCGTGCCGACACGGTATACATCGCCAATCCCCGGGTCTTCTTTGGTTGCGTCACGCTGGGTAACGACGCCGAGAATCTTTGACCCGGTAATCACCGCATCGATCAGTTTACGCGACTTGTCGCGCCCCACGGTCAGCGGAACGATGGTCCCCGGAAAGACGACCATGTCTCGAATCGGCAAGACGGGAAGGAGCTCGGGAATCTCGATCGGTCGATCGGCGCCGGGCAAGTCGGCCGTGCCGTCGGCAACCGCGCCGATCGCCACGTTGATCGCATCTGACTGCGATTCAGGGTCGCTCAGCAGCCGATCCAGTTCGTCGTTATCCACGCTCATCAATTTGCCTCAGTCCCCTTCCCATGACGGACCGCCAGCCTGCGACATCCGCAGCCGGAAAGCAGGTGCAGTTCACGCCCTCTTGGGAAGCGTCACCCACAGCAGTCCTTCACGGTATTGGGCGCTAATCTCGTCCCGATTCACCGCGGCGGGAAGCTCGACCTGGCGACAGAATACGCCCATGTCGATTTCCATCAGGTGAACGCCGCTGACCTTCTGGCCGTGAGGCGGCATGGGTGCAGTACGTTCTCCACGGATAACGAGGGCCTTGTCCTGTACGTCAACGTGGATGCCGTCGACTTTCATCCCCGCCAGATCAATACACACAAGAAACGAGTCGGCTGACTCGTAAATGTTGAGATTGGGTCGCCAAGCGTCGGTGGGGCAGTAACGAATGTACTGTCCGCTGTAAAGCTCTTCAGCGGTGATGCTCCCGCGAATAATGAGGCGACCGAAGTGGCTGCTGTCGCTGGTACTCTGCGTCATCGCCGGCCTCAGTGAGAAAAGATTCAACTGGGATCGAGTCTAAGTTGGATACGTCGATCGGTCAATAATCGGAATGGTCTCGGCATGAGCCGCCGTCACGTGGCAGCGTTCAAACCGACTATTCTGCCCAACTCGGCTCGCAGCGCCCCCGAATCCGCTCCGCCGACGGAGATGACACCGTCAAATTGAGCCGCGCCCAGCGCGACAAACGCGGCGCTCAAATCTTTTGACGTCGTCTCAACCGAGACGTGCTTCACGCGGTGCCCGAGCAGCGCAATCCACTCCGTCGCGGTCTCCGGCCCTTGGTCCTCGGAGGTCGTCATTGAGACGCCGACAAATGGCGAATTCACCCAATCGACAAAGTTCCTCGCTTCGCCCGCCGATGTGAACGCCGGCGATCGGCAGAAGTCGCAGGCGACGGTAACGCCGCGATGAAGCGCGCAAAACCTGATCTGTGAGAACGCATCCAGTAACTTTGCATAGGCCTCATCTCGTGGAAGCCGGGAGGCATCCTTGCGACGAAACAACTCAGGCGGAACGACAACAACCGAGGCGCCACACACAACCGCGGCATCAATCGCCCCACGAATCATCGCCGCTGCCGACCTGCGTGATTCTTCGGATGGATCACCAAACGAGACAACACCGTCGCAGTCGATACGTAGGGCGCCGATCCGAATAACTGCCCGGTCGGCCGCTTCGCGTAGAGCGTGCAGCTCATGATCAGGGGAGCGCTCTTCCTGCGAACCCTTGCCTGCGAAAGGGAATTCTACCGCCTGGAATTGCGCCGCCGCGGCCCTTTCAAACAACGCTGCTGCTGGCTCACCGTCGGATGCGCGAAGGCAAATTGTTAACATCGATTACTTCACCTTCGCAGACAAGTTCCCGGGTTGCCTCGGCTCGCGTCGCGCGACAGACTCGGCCGACACCCTCATTTCCATCCAAGTGCCCGGGCGACGCCGTCATAATAGAACGCCGCCGCCCCGATTGTCCCGGCCAATGTAAGAACGGCCAGGCCGATCTTGATCCGCCGCAGGCTGCGATCAAAACGCGCACACTCCGACGGGCTGGCCGCAAGTTTCTCCAGAAGCCTGCAGCGTGATTCAATGCTTCCGTGTCGCCAGCTCGGCGCGCTGCGCGGAATGCCGTTCAGCGCGGCGATCTTCAAGAGCGTCTTTCCAAATAGGTGCGCGGCGGAAATGCAAATCCCGCTGGTCTTCGCATCGCCATGCACGGGACACCATGCACGGCAACTCGTCACGTCAGGCGTGACGCAGCGAACCCCGAACAAGTCCGCCTGACGCTCGAATCGCCGGGACAGCCAGCCAAAACCGAATAGCCAGGTAATCATGAGCACCACAAGTCCCGCCATCTGAAGAGCGCCCGAATCCCTGACAATGTTCGTGACCTGAAGGAGTATCACGAATCCGCCGGAGACATACATCGAGAGTGCGGCAAACGCTCCGAAAAAGGGCAGATGCAAATGCTTGACGTGGCCTGCCTCATGACCGAAGACCGCCTCGATCTCCTCGTCCTTCATCGACTCCACCAGTGCGTCGGAGACCAGCACGTAGCGAAGCTGCGGGATAAACCCCATCACCGCGGCATTGACCGTCAATCCATGCGTCCGCCAAAGGAGTATCTCGCGATAGCGAAGTCCGATCCGCTCGCAGATTTGCTCAAAACGATCCCGAAGCGGCCCCGCTGCCAGCGGCTCCGTGGACCACAGGTACCGAAGCATCACCGGCGCAGCTACGAGAACCACAATCGACGCCGCGCCGAGAATCGCATCCGAAAGCCACGGCAATCCCGTCGACTTAAACAGGCTCATGCGATATTGCTCGGTGTAATGCTTGGCGAACACGATGAATATCATCGGCGCCGCGATGACCAGTATCTGATGTCGATATTTGTCGAACAAATACGACCCAAGAGATTCGTCCGGCGTTCCTTTCCGCTCTCGATCCATGGTCTGCTCGCTCGACCCAGGCGACAGTGACGCGTACTTCAACCGCAGCTCCGCCGAGTACCAAATAGTCCACACCAGCGTCAACGATGAGAAGAACGGCATGAGCAGAAGCAAGTCCCCGACGAGCGGAAACCGGTCGAGGTTCCAGGTATCTCGGATGAGTCTGGCCCAGGGCGTGCATACCATGGTTACAACGAGGGCGACGGAGATCATCCCCATCAGCCAGGTCTGCGCCCGAGAGAATCGCCGAACGGCCTCGTCATGGTCGGCCGAAGGTCCACTTAACCGATTCATCACTTCGCGGCGAAGCAGTAGGGCGGCTCCGGCGACCAATAACACCTGACCCAGCGCAACAGCCAGAACGGCCAAAGTCACGGGCCAATCCGCGGGATTGCGGCCCGAAAACAGGTCCAGCCCCGGCGTCGGGAGGTCGTTGCTGAGCACCAGGGCAAACGCCATAATGACGACAAAGTACATTGAAACCTGATCTTATATAGCGGGGTATGATACATCGTGGGGACAGGCACGCGCCTGAGCCGGCCTCGGCCATTGAAAGTCGAAAACGACGACGGCCAATGGCGAATCATAGCCCCGGACGGAACCATGGTATGATGTCGCCTCGCGCGAAAAACTCCAGCGCATTGACCTAAGGAGACTTTGCATGTTTCATCGAATCACCCTTCTTGTCCTTCTGCCGTTGACCTTCTCGACGCTCTTACACGCACAGTCAACGGGTGTCGAGCAGCAGGAGCAGGACGCGCAGAAGGCTGAGGAACTCAATCAGAAGAGACTCATGCGGTCAAGAAACGACCCCATGGCGCTACTCGACCTGTTCACCGAGGAGCTTAACCTCGACGAGCCCCAGCGGCAGGAGACGAATCGACTGCTGGGCGAGAATAGACGGAAATTGCTGGAGGTTCGCGCCTCGTTCAAGCCGCCGGCCGAGGGCATGGACCAAACCCGTGCTCTTGTCGAGAGGCTTCGACTGGCCAAGCAGGCCGGCGATGCCGAGGCGGTTCGGGTGGCGACCGATCAACTACGCGAGATTCAAAAGCAGCGAGAGTCCGAACTCGCGCCCATGCGAGAAAAGATGGCCGACATCCAGCAGGAGCTGCACGATCAGATTGCTGCATTACTGCGTGACGATCAGAAGCAGAAGTTCGAGAAGTTGTGGATGGAGCGCATGGGCCAGAATGCCGCCTTCCGCGGTCGGGTCCGTTCGCCCCAGGCCCTCAAGGCCATGGTCGATCGACTACCGGGGTTGACCGAAGACCAGAAGACCCAAATCGACCAGCAATTCCGAAATTATCATGAGTCCGTCAAGGACCAGCCGAGTTCCAGCCAGGCAAGAGAGCAGTCCACCAAATTGCTCTACGACTCAGTGATGGAGCTGCTGACGACGGAACAGCGTGAAACGATCACCCAACAGATGGCCGGCCGAAATCCCAATTCGCCCGACGGCGACGAATCGCAGCCGTCCACCGAGACCGGCGAAAAGAAGCCAGACTAGCAGTTGCGACTCGGCCTAAGCCCCCGAGCGAAACGCCTCAATGGCTTCGATGACGCCGGGGCGATTCTGCACCTGAAATGTCTGCCCATCGATTTGCCATTTGCCCGTCGGTGGTTCTGCGCGAGTTGATAGGTAGGCGTATTCCGTCGAGCCCAACCCTCCGCCGGGGACATAGGTTCCAACTGAGTTGACGTCAGCCCAGCGAAGTTCGCGCCGAGTAAGCAATGTACGCCATCGCACGCCTTCTTCGTGAAGTTCGATTCGGCGGACATAGCCTCGTAGGAATGCGATGAGCGTGATCAGAAGAACGCCGCCCGCCGTGATGCGAATCCAGTTCGGCGTGTCGGTGACGAGAAGAAACACCTCCAGCAGACAAATCGGTGACATCACTAGCCAATAGACGCCGACCGGCGTCCGGAGGTAGGGCCAGCTTCGACGGTGCGTGTTCACGCTCCTCCTAATGTTCGTAATAGGTATGCGAGGGCCGGCCCATCAGGATTTGCTCCTTGCCCCAGTTGGCCACGGCACGAAAGGCGTCCGAGGCGATAAAGGCGTCAAAGGCCTCGCGGTCGTTCCATTCCGAGAGGATCACGTAAAGCTGCGGATCGTCAATGTCGCGACACATCCTCGAATGCGTGTGCCCGGGCAGGTCCTTCATAACCGTGATGACTTTGCGGAAGGCGGTCTCAAAAGTCGCCTCCTTGCCCGGAATCACCTTGTAGTTCATACCGATTGTGACCATGGCTCTCCTCACTGCTTCCCGCGAATATGGAACGCGATCCTTCATGGTAGGGCCGGCCGACCGATCCGCAAGGCATGAGGCGTCCGTCGCCCGCCCGCCCTTGACGCCGGTCATTCGCCTTGCAGAATGCGACTTGCTTTCGAATGCGGCGCTCCTTCATGATTCCCCCTGACCCCATGGCGACTCATCTCATCTCCTTCGCGGCCGTTAAGTGGGACTTCCCGCTCATGGGCCGCACGCGAATGCTGACCGAGGCCTGGAGCAGATCCGGACAGCCCACCACATTCGTTGAACCGCCGCATTCCTATCGTAGCTATCTTGCAAAGCTGCTTCGAATGCCCGGCACGCGGCCCCCGCCGTTTGTGATACGGCCGGGCCCTGCGAGATACCCCGTCCGCTGGTGGACGAGGATGTCGCCGACGCGATTGCGGAAGATGATGCGCGATGGTGGAGTCAGTCTGCGCCGTCAGCTTGATCGGCGATTGAGCGTGGCGGACGCTGCCGCGATTCTGATATCACCCGTCTGGACACCGATGATCGAGGCAGTCGGGTTCGGCAAAGTGATCTACGATTGCATTGACAGCCTGTCAGTGCACGCGCCCGATCCTGCGATGCGGCGGATTCTCGTGGACTGGGAACGAGACCTGGTCAATCGGTGCGATGCCGCTGTCGTGACCGCCGAGGTTCTCGCCGACGGCCTGCGAGCCATACGTCCCGACCTGCCGATCGAGTTGATCCGTAACGGCGTCGATGCCCAGGCGTTTATTGAACGCGCTGCCGAATTGCCCCGCCCGCAGGATGTACCGCGGGCCCAATCGCCGACGGTCGGTTTTGTCGGGGCCCTTTACGAATGGATCGACTGGGAGCTGATCGGCCGCGCGGCGGATGCCCTGCCCAATCTGCAATTCGTCTTCGTCGGGCCTCACAATAATGCGTCGGCGGTGTCCGACCTCTCGAAACGCCCGAATGTCCGCGTCCTCGGACCTCGTCCATATGAAGTCATCCCAGCATACGTCGCCGCCTTTGATGTTTGTTGGGTGCCCTTCAAAGTGGGGGAGATCACCGCCGCCGCCAATCCAGTAAAGATTTATGAGTACCTCGCGCTATCCAAGCCCGTCGTGACCACCACCGTCGCAGATCATGATTCATTCGCTGGACTGGTCCGCGTCGGCCGCGATCATGACCAGGTCATCCAACAGTTGCGCGATGCGATTGCCTCAGGCCAGCCTGATTCTGACGCATGCAAGGAATTTGTCCGCCAGAATTCATGGGATGTCCGTGCGGGACGATTCCAGCAATTTGTCAAGGAACTCCGGCATGCCCGCTAGGCGCCGGCGGAGTTGCCGCCCGGGCAATCTTCCGCGAAGATTGGGGGCGCGCCGAGAATTCGGCAGACATTGGGAGAGGTGTCCGAGTGGCTGAAGGTGCATGCTTGGAAAGCATGTGTACGTGTAAAAGCGTACCGGGGGTTCGAATCCCCCCCTCTCCGATACATCAAGTTGGTCCGACTGAGTAAGCCCAGCGTTCTGCTGGGCTTACATTCATTCCGCATGCTGTTTCTTGAACCTCCTGGTGCAAAGATGATGCACACCTCGTGCTGCGCTACTTGGCCGAAGACGTGGGCACGCGTTTGGATGAAGTCCTCGATGCGATTATGAGAATCTGTCACATCGACGGAGGAAGCAGTCAGGTTCTGAGTAACATCAGGATCTGAGTAGCATGCGCATGATGGTTGTCATCGCGTTTCCGGCTGGTGAGATTGCTGTCATGACCGGCTGACATTCGTCCTGCCGCGCCTCATCGGCGACGGCCCGCCTTCTGCGTCTGTAAAATTGTGCGGCCCTCCAGCTTGTCGAGGATCTCCATGAATCGGGGGCGGTTACGGTAGTTGGTCCGAATGTCGGTCAGCAGCTTGGTCCATTCGGTCTCGCGCCCCAGCGACTTCAGAATCGGACGCATTTTGCGAAGGTAGCCCGCACAGGCTTCGTACGCCGAGGTATTTGGCTGCTTCAGATTCGAGTCAAGTCCTCGGCGATAGATTTCCAACGCTCGATCCGGATAGGCAGACACAACCGCCACCGCCACACGGTCAGAATAGTGCGGGTACCCGTGCGCTGCCCATTCGCCCCAGCCATGGGCTGAGCCTCTCGCGGCAGCGCCCATTTTCTCGTACCACCTGAGCACGTCGTCGGGTCGCTTTCCGGCGATGGCCATTTCCAGCAGCACATCATAATGCGGGCGCGGCGTACCGCGCGGAATACGGTCCGACCCCAAAGGCGGCGTCAGATAATCGGGCGTCGGCAGCGGCCAAGCCGAATCAACGGCTCCCCTCGGTTTGCCCTTGTCACTGACCGACCAGCGAACCGGCGGTTGTCCTGATTCCAAGAATGCGACAGCGGCGGCGCGGACAGGTTCGCCACACTTAGCCCTGTCGGCGGCGGCGACGAGTTCTTGGAGCCCCGCCACGCTCGGGCGTTCGAAGAAATCGCGAGCAGCATGAGCGGCTACGATGTCCCACCTCTTTCGGCGGCGGGCCAGTTCACACAACGTCTTGAGCAGCGAAGAGGCGATGCCAGGCCATTTCTCCTGCGTTTTCTCAATGCCCTCACGGGCCCATCGTTCGGCATCTTCGAGGCGACCCTGTTTGAGCACGTACTTAACCAGCCGCTCATAGCTATGCGTCACCCGGGCTTCGGTTTCGTATAATGCCAGGAGTTCGTCATCTCGCCCGGCGCGCTCGAGCGCGCGACCCAACCAGCCACTGACATTGTCTCGCTGATAGTTGCGGGTGAAGTCGTCCCCACCCCTCCCGGCAGGCATCTTCCTCAACCGTTCAGCCAGCCGATCGGCGACGATGGACCAGTCCCCGGGTTGCCATTCGGCACCCAGAACCACGGCGGTGGTTTCGCCCACGATTCCATAATCGTCATGCAACTCAGCCTCTATCGCCTGGAGAATCTTGTCCGCTGCCGGGCGTTTCGATTTGACCAGGGCGTTAAACACGACCGCCAGACAATCAACAAGCTCCATCGACGTTTCGCCTTCGTCGTCCGACTGTTCCACCTGATCCATGCCCCGTTGGATGAGTTCGTCTGCCAGGTCTACCACCTCATCGTGATGCCCCAGTTCATTCAGCCGCTCCAGCTTATGTTTCAACCGGCTATAGTTAGGCGTGTGGCCTTCATTGCTCCAACGATTCCGCCAACCGATCTCTCCGGTCACGGCGTACAATTCGCGCCGGGCCTGATTCACCAACCGGCCGACATCGCCCTTCGCCAGCGCGATGCGCTCCTGAAATTCCTCCCGCAGTTCGGGAAAACGCTCCACAAACGACCAAACCAGCCTGGCGAGTTCAACCTGGCTCTTCGTTTGAATGTGTGACTGGATCATCTCATCCCACTGCGCCCGGGTTCGAGGCTTTTCGTCACCGCCGCGGCTGCTCTTGGAGGTTTTTCGGGCCGGACGGTCATGCTCCGGGGTCTCGAATTCGTCGTCGAAGTTGTCTTCCTCCTCGTCCAAGTCATCTCCGAATTCGTCCAGGCCTGCATCAGTTCCCGACAGCCGTTTCCATCGCGGATCATCGGGGTCGGCGACCGGTACCTGATTCCCGTGGGCCATCGCGTCGAGAATCGCGGTAACGACGGCAACGGCGTGTTTGCAGGCCACTCCGAGGGGACAAGTGCACTTCGATTCAATGCTGTGCGAACGACCCTTGCCCTGCGTGAGCCAGACCGCTGTGGTGTAGCGGTCGCTCCCTATGACGGATGCCAGGAGCCGTCCATCTTCTGCCCGGACCAGGTCTTTGACCCGACCCTGCCGCTGGTACGCCCGGCCACGGGACACGCTGCGACTGCCGGCCCAAAGATCCAGATCGTCCCAGGTTAGCGAACTCCACGTCGTCGTTGCTTCACGTGTCGCGACTCGATCCGTGTGAGTGCTCTTTCGTTGGCGCCCCATTGAAATCCCTTTCGCATCATCCAGGGAATCGCCACGGCGCTCGGCTGCTGACGGAGCGATCGCCACTGGTGCCCGGCAAGTCGCATAACACTCGCTTGTGCGACGGCACATCATCGTAAGGATGACCACAGACTTGTCCAGAAAGGATCAGATTGCCGGCTCCATGGCCATCTTCCTTTGGGATGGATCGCGAGCATGCGAAGAAACGGCGGTGCCCTATGAAAGCAGTTCCCGCGGTACCGTCGGTGCCCGATCGGAGCTTGCGCACGTTTTGTGCACACGAAAAACGCCGTTTGCGCGATTCGATCTCGCCTGTTATCTTGTAATCAGATGACTGGCGGTGCGTAACCTGCTGGTATCTGCGGTCTTATGCACGGCTTGATGGTTCGCTCGAAAACGCACGGAGAAGGACCCCAGAGAATGTCTCCCTATCCGATTCTATTTTGACACAGGTATAGACACTTCTAGTGGGGAACCTCACCCTCCAACCTCCCCGACGCCGACAGTTTTGTCCACTCCTGCTACAATACGCTGACCCCCGCCGGGTAAACCTCGTACCAGGGATGGCTACACCGATGCATACCACGACGCATTCACGATTCGCCACGATCCTCGTCCCAATGGTCACGTTTCTCGCCGGCGGCTGCGACGTCAATGTTACACCTCCCGCCGAGGCCGTCCTCTTCGGCACCTGGCTCCTCGGCTCCTCCGACTCCGGACAGAACGGCAAGGTCTACGTCTTTGACGCCGCCGGTAAACTCACGGAGATCCGCACGACCTCCGGCAATACCACGCTCGTGGAGCGCAACGTTCACGGCGCCACGCAGGTTGTCGGCATGAACGTCAGCATCCGCACCAAGGGAAATGTCATCTTCGAGGGAACCCTCAACGACACCTTGAATCTCATCTCCGGTATGCTGCGATCGGAGTTCACCATTCCCTTCACCAACAACGTTATCTCCACCGATTACGGCGCCGCCACATTGACCAAGCAATGACGCACCACGCCCTTGGCAGATTCGTCCTTCGCCGGATTTGCCTGCCCCTGTTCCGCCGGGCAATATACCCGCTCGGACGTAATGTCCGAGATAAGAGTGAACTCAGCCATGACCACATCGACCCTGCAGCCCGGCAAGAAAGTCCGCGTCATCCAAACGATTCGTACGCGCGAGGAATTGTGGCGGACCCAGGTCGAAGGGGAGGTTGTCACCTTCGATCCGCAGCCGACCGGCAGTTGGTTCGCCCACGGCAAGAACGACAAATACTGGCTGCCGCGGCTGCGCCTGAAGCGCGCCGACGGTGAGATCGTTGACCTCGTCATCGACGACGAGTCTGAGATCAGGCTCCTCGATTAGAGCCGCTCCTCCGATGCATCCGATCATATAATTCACAAGTCAAATAGCCGTTTAAACGCAATAGCCCCATGGCTTTGCGTTCGCTTTGGCGGTCGGCCGCCGCCCGGTTAGGATGGGTTTGTCTTAAACGTGAAATGAGGTCTCCCCAGCGTGAAGCTCCAGGTTTTCAACGAATACAGCCTCTTAGAGGTCGTCTTGGTCCACCGCCCCGGCGAGGAGATCGACCGGCTCACCCACGAGAACATGAAGGCCTTCCTTTTCGAGGACATCCCCTTTCTCGCGCGGATGCAGGACGAGCACGACGAGTTCGTCGATGAGATGCGCGAGCGCGGCGTGAAGGTTTTTCATTTGGCCAAGCTGCTCCGCGAACTGATCGACACCCAACCTGACGTTCGGCGAAAACTCATCGACCAGGTCTGCGCCGCCGAGCGGGCAGGCGGCATCGCCGCCGACCTCCACGATGTCGCGAAGTTTCCCACTGACCTACTCACGAGCATCCTCTTCCGGGGAGTGACGCACAGTGAGTATCAGGAAATCGTCGGAAAGCCCGCGGCCAGTGCAGCGATGGGCGGCCAGTTCATCCTTCGCCCCGTTCCCAATGCCTACTTCAGCCGCGATCCCGCCGTCGTCATCGGCAACTGCGCGGTCTCGTGCAAGATGCACTACGTCGAGCGCGTCCGCGAGACCATCATCACTCGCGCCGTTCTGGAGCATCATCCCGAATTCTCCGTCCACCGAATCGTCTATGGCGCCTCCGATTCTCCGCATGATGACCGTCCGTTCACGGTCGAGGGCGGCGATATCATCGTCCTCAATGAAGAGGCCGTCCTCGTCGGCGTCAGTGAGCGCACCCGGCTGGAGACGATCGACATCCTCGCCAAGCGCATATTCAGCGAGACGCGCGCCAAGCGGCTTTACGGCATCCCCATCCCCACCGAACGCACCTTCATGCACCTCGACACGGTCTTCACCATTGTCGATCGCGGCATGGTGGTCTGGTACGCAGGGGTTATGGATCAGATCAAGTTCATCAACCAGTTCCAGCCCGACGGCGGCGGCGGCGTGCTGCAAAAAGTGGAAGAGCGATCACTCCCGACCATTCTCAGTGACGAGTTCGGCTGCGAAGTGACCATCATCCGCACCGGAGGCGGCGACGCCCACTACGCCACGAGGGAACAGCGAACCGACGGCACCAACATTCTCGCCATTGCCCCGAGGGTCGCCTGCACCTACGAGCGCAACACCCGCACCATCGCCGCCATGGAAAAGGCCGGCGTTGAAGTGGTGAGGGTGGTCGGCTCGGAACTGGTCCGCGGCCTGGGCGGCCCGCGGTGCATGACCATGCCGCTTCGCCGCGCGGGAAGCTAGCGGTCTGTCTCGCTGGATGCCCCGAAACACACAATCCCCCCCGCGATTCGTAAAAATAACGATGCCCGGTTGGCGTCGTGCCAACCGGGCATGTTTAGCAGAAAAGGAGCAGGAGTAAGGACAGTATTCCATACGCCGACCGGTCTGGGCCGGTTCGGGGGAAAATCTCTTTTTTTCTACCTCTGGCTGCCGCCCACCCGGTAGCTGCGAAACTGACGCTGTGGATTGTTTCGCTCCAGGGCCTCGTTTCCGCCGAAGTAGTCGCGGTAGTACTCGACAAAATAGGTCTCTTCCGGGGCCTCGTAGGGCCCATCGGTCGCCGGCCAAGGGCTGCGGGCCAGGCGGGTCGCGCACGGGGCCGACGGCTCCCTCCCCAAAAGAAGCGTCGGACTCACCGAGGTCATTCTCGGACACTGCGGACTACTGGAGCACCCGGCGGCGATGATCATCGCGGCCAGGAGGGCCAGTGCTGACAGACATCCAATCGACCTTGCCATCTCTCAATCCCCCCATCGCTCTCGCCGGTACAGAGGGGCAACGACCGTGCCGCGGGGGTTTGGACGGTCGCGCGCATTCGTCGGAAATCATCGAATTGCGGACGTTCGAAGCGCAACTCGCGCGAAGTGCGGCGATTAGCTTTTTGGCGCCGATCGCGCCGGGTCCGCAAATGGGTTCCGGCTGTGACGCCTGGTGAAGGCCTGCTGCATGGGCCGACTTCGCGGCTCGTAGCGGACAACGCCTCTGGTGCAACGCCGTCGGCATCATGGGCCCGCCGCGTTGCCCGGCCGCATCAATTCCGCCGCTCTCTCCGCCGCCAGGCCCCGTTCTCAGACAGCGCCGGCGAGGTGAAGCATCAGCGCCTTCTGGGCGTGCATTCGATTTTCGGCCTCGTCGAAGATCGCCGAATTCCTGGTCCGCGTTGCGTCGTAGGCGATCTCGTCGCCGTAGTGCGCCGGCAGGCAGTGCAGCAGCACGCAGTCCGGGTCGGCCATGCCCAGCACCTTCATATCAATCTGATAGCCCTTGAAGATGCGCTTGCGCTCCTCGGCCTCGGCCTCCTGGCCCATGCTGGCCCACACGTCGGTGTAGAGCACGTCGGCCCCCTTCACCGCGCCGGGCATGTCGCCGCTGACGCTCACGCTGCCGCCCATCTTCTTCGCGATGGCCTGGCTCTCCTCCACCACCTTCGCCGCGGGCTTATACCCCTCGGGGCTGATGATGGTCACGTGCATGCCTGACATGGCGCCGCCGAACATGATCGAGTGGGCCACGTTGTTACCGTCGCCGCAATAGACGAACTTGAGCCCGGCGAGCTTGCCCTTGCGCTCGATGACGGTCTGCAAGTCGGCGAGAATCTGGCAGGGGTGCTCGTAGTCAGAGAGGCCGTTGATGACCGGGACGCGGGAGGACTTGGCGAGGTCGACGACGATGTCGTGGCCGAAGACGCGGGCCATGATCATGTCGGCCATGCGCGAGAGGACAATGGCGATGTCCTCGGTGATCTCGCGCTTGCCGATGCTGATGTCGCTCGGCGAGAGATAGATCGCGTGGCCGCCCATCTGGGTCATGCCGGCCTCGAAGGAGACGCGCGTGCGCAGGCTGGGCTTCTGGAAGATCATGGCGAGGGTCTTGCCGGTGAACTTGGTGGCGAACTCGCCGGGGCTTTTTTTCACCTTCGCGGCGGTCTGGAGGATGGTGGCCAGCTCATCCGGATTGATGTCGGTCATGTTCACGAAGTGTCGGCCTTTAAGCGGGCTGGGCATGGGTGGCTGTCTCCTGGTATGAGCCGTCGGGTGGCGGTGCTTTTTGTTTCTCCAACTTAGCGGCGGATATGCTACGAAAAGGGCGCCGGGCAGTCGAGCGGGGAGGGCAAATCGTCCGTCGGTGAACAGTTTCCGAAGGTGAAAAAAGGGGCCGAGGGGTCCAGGGGCCAAGGTGCCGAGGGTAAAGACCAGCGCGTTGCTCGCGCGCAAGTCGTGCAAAATCGAAGGTGACATAAGGTGACACAGTGCTCGGGGAAATCGTGCCAACGCTTGTGGCGGGCATGGGTTGGGGCGCTTGGAGTTTCCGGCGGTTTTTGGTGAAAACGTCGAAAAGTCGAAACGTCGAAAAGTCGAAATTTGGAGGATCTGACGTCCGAAGCTCGGGGACTGAGGCGCGAGGCTGCAGGCTGTAGGAGAATGCGTCGGAATATCGGCATGGGGCTTGGAGGGCGAAGGGGCCGAGAGGAATGCTGAGGCGGCGGCAGGGATTGCGTTGGCGCTTGGCGATGAATGCGCTGTGGCAACCGGCGTTGCTGGTACCGCTTGCTGACGCGCGCGGCTCGGATTGGGGGCGGGATGGGCGCTGGTCTATGCATAGCAAAGGAGACACTCATCGCTTGGTGCTCATCGCTTTATCATCATCGCTTTATGCTTGCGCACTCATCGCTTATGGCAGATTGCGCGTTGATGCAGCGTTGTATATCAGGAAATGTTCCTTGCGATTCACGTCCGGCAGAGGCGCCGGACGCTACGCAGATGCGCAAGCCGCTCTAATGCTCATAGCTTGATACTTGCTCACTGTCCGCGCCTTGGAAGGGAGGCTGGATTGTATGATTCATTGTGAGAGATGATCGGCGTGAAGTATTGTGGCAGATTGCGCGTTGATGCAGCGTTGTATATCAGGAAAAGTTCCTTGCGACTCACGTCCGGCAGAGGCGCCGGATGCTACACAGATGCTCAAGCCGCTTTAGCCTGTTTTTCACTCGGTCGTCTGGGTCCCTGGGGGTCGCCGCTTCCTGCGGGCGAGACGTCCGCACTGCCCGAGCGCTGCAGATACGGTACGATCGAACGAAATCCGCTTTAGAATCTGTTAGCCTGAACTCGATTCAATCTTTGGATCTCGCCGGCCTCGCCCCATTGAAGGCAGAGCAACCGCAAGGAATGATCGATTCGGTTTAGGCGAAAGAATGGCGCAGGACGAGGTCTATCGCCTGATCTTCGCACGGGCATCGCAAAGTCCGTCGAGAGGGCAACTCTATCCCATCCTCCTGACGAGAATATCGATCGGAATGATCATCAGTCCCGCGATAAGCAGCCACGACCAGAACGGCACCCAGGATGACGTGCGTCGTGCCGAGAGCGACAACCTGGCCGAACCTACATCCATGACTTCGCCGATGCGTCTGTCCTCAACGTGCCGAAAGAACTCAGCGGATGGGCCGAGGGTGCGGAACTCCGGCGAGTAGCTGTATACGAATCCATAGGTCGTCGGTTTCTGCTCTTGGGCGCCGGACAGCATGCACACAAACTGTTGATCGCGGCCATACTCAAGTTTGTCGAAGCGGGCCTCGTGTACGCCCGGTCCGACGCGGGCCGCTTCTACTTTGTGAGGGCGCCCGCTTGAGTCCATGGCGAATAGCTCGAGGTCCACGTCATTCACGAATGCCCCGGAAGCAGTATGCGCATCGATCTGTACGACGACCTGGTCATCTTCTAGTCGATGGGACATCTCGATCGAGATTTTTCTGGACAGATTCTCGCCGGTTATGCTGCGAACGAGTTGGCTCCAGAAGCGAGCGAATTCGTCCCATTGAATCCAGTCTTCGGCCCAACGGGGCTTGGTGTCTGAAGTGAACGCCGCCGTACGGCCGAGTCCGAATCGCCATTTGGCGAGGATCGGATCGCCCGAATCAGACGCGAGGAGCAGATTGGCTCCCGGTTTAGCTGTGGTCGCGACATAGCCCGAGAGCAGGGGGAGTTCGTCCGTGTCGATTTCGTCGAGGCATGCATCCTTGCCCACGGCGACCGGCTGGACGAGTTGCTCGACCAGCATGCTGTTGGATGCACGAAGCGCTTCGCGCGTGAAAATCTGGGGGATGCTGTAGAAGTCGTCGGTAAAGTAGGCGCGACCGCCTCCGGCAGCCGCGATGGCCTCCATGAGGCGCATATCGGCGTCCCCTCCGATACCAACTGACGACAGGGTGATGCCATCTGCGCTCATCGCCTGTACGAGTTCTTCGTACCCGTATCCCTGAGTCTGGCCGTCTGACAGGACAATGACGTGTTTTTTTCGAGCGTTGCTCTCGATGAGTCGCTGGTGAGCATCTTCGAGGGCGGGATAGAGAAATGTGCCGCCGCCGGCATCGAGACCGGCAATGCTCGAACCGATCGAGGTTCGATCTCCGGCGGATGTCAGTTCGAGGATGACGCGTGCTTCTCCATCGAAACCGATGACTCCGATCTGATCGCGTGGATTGATCGCCTCGGAAGTCGCCAATGCGGCGCGCTTGGCAAGTTCGATCTTGACGCCGGACATGCTTCCCGATTTGTCGATGACGAGCATGATCGCGAGTGACGGCCGGGTCATGTCCTTCTGGATCGGCATTTTTACGGGCAGCAATTCTTCGACGGGCGTTCCGTAGTAACCGCCGAGACCAAAGCTTTGATCGCCGCCGAGCATGATGAAGCCGCCGCCAAAATCGCGGACGTAGCTGCGGATGATCTTCATTTGCGGGTAGGTGAGGCGATCGGCCGGCACATTCGACAGAATGAAAGCATCGAAGCCGAGGAGTGAAGAAATGTCCTGCGGGATGCCTGTGGCGGGTCGGGCCTCGACTTCCATGCCTTCGAGCTCCAGGGCACTCTTGAGATACGGCATCTGGTTTTCGTTCGAGTCCACGTATAGAACCCGAGCCTGTCCGGGAACGACAACCAGAGCGCGGGCGGTGTTGTTCTGCAGTTTGGTGTCGTCGCTTGCCTTGATTGAGGCTTCAATCTTGTGAAAGCCCTTGTCGCGGAAAAACATTCGCGGGACCCGAACCGTGGCCTCGCCCGGCGAAACGACGATGTCCTGCTCGTGGACCGCGACGCCGTCCTTGAAGACGCTCAGCCGCGCCGTCGTCTCGACGCTTGAAGCAACGCGGACTTCAGCAGTGAACCCTTGATTCACCTTTACCGACTGCGGCAGAACAACTTCGGCAACAGCCACTTCGGGAGGAGGCAACTTCCCGAGCTTGACCGTGTTGATTTGAATCCCCGCCGTCGCAGCGACGTCCAGGGCGTTTTGCCAACGGCCGAGATTCGCCTGGCCGTCGGTGAAGGCGTAGATCGTCTTTCTCTCGCCCGTGACGCCGATATTCGCCGCCAGCGTGAGGGCGCTCTCCAGGTCTGTCTGTTCGCCGATCACCTCGTCGCGGAATTTTTCGATTGAAGCGATGCGGGCCTCAAGCTTCTCAAGGGGGACTTTGTCCGGCCCGGTCTGGCCTGAGATAAGGCGCGTCCGGTCTATGTAGAGTTGCGGCAGAAGGGTTGAATAATGGAGCTTGTCAGAGGCATCTTCCGGCCATTGCGACCAGCCTTGCTGGGAGAGAATGAGCGGTTGCGGCGTGCGCCCAAAGGCCACCATGGTGATGCGCGTGTCTTTGTCGGAAGACACGGCCTCCTTCGCGATGCGGTCGATGTCCTGAATGGCTGCGTCGAGGTTCTCCAATGTGACGCTCTGCGAATCATCCAGTAGGAATACAACGTGGTGGTGATTGGAGTGACTCAAATAGGATGGCCTTGTGATGGCCGCGAGGAGGCACAGCATACACAGGGTGCGCAGAAGCAAGCTTCCCCAGCGCGCGGCAGGCTCAAGCTGCGCGTAGCTTCTCCGCGATTGCCACGCAAGGTGGGCAAGCAGCGGGGCCAGCAGGAGCCAATACCATGCCGCTTCAAAACGCATTCTTATTCAGTCCAGCGATGGTGATAGGTCAGCCATTCGATGCCGATCAATGTCGTCGCCGCACAGGCGAGCGCCAACCAGGGCATGGCGCCAAGCAGGCGTCCGCTGAGCACGAGTTTTTGCTCGAAGGAGGAGTCCGGCCTGGCGGGGGCAATGCGACTCTCACTTTCGTCCGCCAGGTTTACCGCGGTGTAGGCATCGTCGCCGCCGATTTGAAAACGGATCGGTGCGGGACGGGCAGTGCCGGCAAAGGTGAACCGACGGTTGGTGACGTTCAGCTCCGACGAAGCGACGCCGCTCTGATCCAATTGAGTCGCCGTCACATGTGTGATTGCGTCCGGGAGTTCGCGCAGGGGTTCAATCGTCTGACCGATTCGGTACTGATCGAGGACCCAGGCGCTTCCTTCACCGCTGAGGAAGGAAATGGCATTTCGCAGCATGAGCGGGAAGGCGACGCGAAACGGGAGATCGCTCTCCATGACGTCAAAGGCGATGCACAGTGAGGTGCGGTCCGGCTCCGAGACCAGGAAAACGAGTGGGTCGCCGGTTTCGGATTGGGCGAGGACCTGTGCGCTTTCGGGGACGTCCACGCGAACGGCCCGAGCAAGGCCCACGGCTCCGAGGTCGAGGTATTTTGTAATCTGATGGTCACGATCGGTGATGGAGAGGGAAGGGCGTTCGAGCCGGCCGATCGACCTTGCGCCGAGCTGCTCAGGCCACTGATTTACAAAGACAAACCGCCCTCGATCCGGCAAGCGCGCGGGCTTGCAATTGTTGAAGATTGCGACGTCCGGCGAGAACGAGCTGGTGGCATCGTCGAATTCTTCCGGCGAGAGGACGCGGCTTTCGGCCTTATCAACCAGGGAGTCCATCGCCAGAATCGCCTGTTCGAAGAAGAACGACTCGTCGGGTGGGGCCACGAGCGCGACACTCGCCTCGCGTATCGGAGGCAGGACGGCGAACGCCTCATTATCGAGCGGCAGGGCGTCTTCGCGATCCAGATAGGCGCGCAGCACGCCGCCCTGCGGGGCATTGATTGTGATTGTTCGCTCGGAACTCGTTCCGGCGTCGATCGTCATCGGCTCGATGGAAGTGATTGAACCGTCCAGCTCGAAGACGATCTTGGTCTCCACACTTGCGGCGGATCCATTCGTCGCACGTACGAAGACATGATGCGTCAGCTCGTCTCTTTGGGGGCGTACCGCGAGTCGCGTAATGCCGAGATTGTCATTCGTCTCGCCGATCGGCCAGTGCACAATCTTGTCGTTACCGGCGATCAGCTTCTCGACGACGCCGGCGCCGCCATCCGAAATGACGACGATACAAGGTCGCTCCTTGCCGGTGAGCAATTGTGAAGCCAGCTCCACGGCGGTCTTGACATCGGAAGCGCCAAAGCAGGGCGCGATTTGCGTTGCCGCGTCGCGGACGGCCTTGCGATCGGTGGTCCACGGCTGTCGGACTCTGGGACGTATCGACGACTCGATCAGTAGCCATTCATCCATCACGGGTCGCCGGGTCGTCAGCTCGTCAACCGCCGCCAGCGCGAGCGACAGGCGCGTGGATGGGGGGTTGTCGCCCGAGGCTTCACGAGACTGCATGCTCGCGGAATTATCGACGATGATGACAATCGACTGCGGTTTGATTCGACCGAGTGACAGCACGGGGTTCGACACAGCGAGAATCAGGCACAACACAATGAGAAGCCACAAGGCGAGGGACAGCCAGCGTTTGAGTCGCTGAAAGAGCGATCGTACCTGCGTTTTTCCCGCCAGCTCGCGCCAGAATTCGATTGCGGGCACGGTCTGGCGGCGGCGTTTGATCTTCAACAGGTACATCGCCACGACGGCGGGGATGACCAGTGCAAGCCAGAGGCCGGAAGGCGCGAGGAGGTTCATGACAAGAGCCCTCCTCGTTGCAGAATATCACGGATAAAATTGTCGAATGCGGTATCGCTGCGCGTTTGGGCGTAGCCGATGGCGTGCCGCATGCTGTATGCGCGAAGATCCTTTCCAAACCGATCGTATTCCTGCTTGTATCTGCGAAGCATGGAATCGGTGATTGTCAGGTCCTCGATTTCTGACGATTCGCTGTCCTGAAGTCGCAGTTCGCCGCGGATGGGGGGGTCCAGTTCCCAGGCCGATGTCATTTGAATGACGTAAAGCTGGTGTTTGAAGAATCGCAACTGGTCGAGAGCCCGCCGCGCACTTTGAAGCCCGTAGAAATCCGAGAGGATCACGATCAAGCTGGGGCGTCGTACGCGGGAGACGAAGGCTCGGGACATGCTGACGAGATCGGTTCGACCGTCCGGTCGCAATTGTTGGAGATACTCCAGCAGGCCGAAGACTTTGCCGCGACCGCGCATTCTGGTGCGACCGGTCTTCAGATCGGCGGAAAACGGCACGACCCCGGCCGAGTCCATGTTTGACATGCCGATGTAGGCCAGCGCGGCGGCGATTCGCCGGGCATGGTCGAACTTACTCGGCTCGCCAAAGGTCATGGAGCCGCTGCCGTCAAGGAGTATCCAGAGATCGAGTTCCTCCTCCTGGCGATAGAGCTTGATGACCAGCTCCCCCAGTCGGGCGTAGACAGCCCAATCGACGGTGCGAGGATCATCCCCTGGGCTGTACTCACGGAAATCCTTGAACTCGATGCTGGCGCCTTTCTTGACGCTGGCGCGGAGGGCCTGTTGCCGGCCAAAGATCAGTCGCCGCGCAATCAGGTCGAGGTACTCGAGCTTCTTGAGGAAGTCCTTGTCGAACAAGGCGTCAGCCATGGTGTAACCGCCGGGATGAAGTCATCGCGCGGCCACAGCGGCCGGCTCGGAAACGAGTTCAAGGATGTCGAGGAGGATCGCGTCTGTTGAGACGTTTTCAGCCTCCGCTTCGAAGTTGCGAATGATCCGATGGCGCAAGGCGGGTCGGACGATTTCACGAATGTCCTCGCAACTGACGTTATACCGGTCGGCCATCAGGGCGCGGACCTTTCCGGCAAGGATCAGCGTCTGCACGCCGCGCGGACTGACGCCATAGCGAACGAACTGACGCACCATCGGCGTCGCCTTGTCGTTGTCAGGATGCGTCGCGAGGGCGACTCTTGCCGCATAGCGCTTCACGAAGTCCGCGACGAGAACCTGCCGAACCGTGTGCTGCATCTGTGAGATGTCATCGCGTGAGAGTGCCGGCTGAATTTCCACGAGATCGTCGCCGGTTGTGCGATCGATGATCCCCAGCAGTTCCTCCTCGCCCTGCGGCATTACATTCACTTTGAAGAAGAAGCGATCGACCTGGGCCTCGGGCAGAGGATACGTGCCTTCCATCTCGATGGGGTTTTGCGTGGCCAGCACCCAGAATGGGTCGGGCAGAACGTGCGTCGTTCCTCCGACGGTAACGCGCTGCTCCTGCATGGCTTCGAGAATGGCAGATTGTGTCTTCGGCGTGGCGCGATTGATTTCATCGGCCAGGACGAGATGGGCAAAGATCGGCCCGGGCTGAAAGCGAAATTGTCGGCCCCCGTGTTCGTCGTCGTGGATGATGTTGGTGCCGGTGATGTCGGCAGGCATGAGATCGGGCGTGAATTGTATCCGGCGAAACGAGAGATGCGTGGCTTCGCTGATGGTTCGGACCAGGAGCGTCTTGCCGAGACCCGGCACGCCTTCGAGCAGGACGTGGCCGCCGGCGAACATCGCCGTGAGAACCTGATCCACAACGTCGGCATATCCGACGATGCGCCGGCCGATTTCGGCTTTTAGCCGATCGAAGTTTTCTTGAAATAGCACAACGCTTTCGCGACTGATGTCATGTTCCATGCGTCACCCGGGAAACGGGGCCCAAGGGGGTTAACAGAATTCAAACGCGTTTTGGTTTAGTGCAAGATCGAGAGCGGTGTCTCCGGGGAGGGTCTAATCCTCCGAAGTCGGCTCGGAGGCACCATCCGCCGGTTGGATCCCCTCAAAGTATCGCCGCAGGTATTCACGGTAGGAATGCGGGACGGATTCGATGGCAAGGTCGGCTTCCGCCTTCTGAACAAACTCAGCGTAAACTTCCTTGTAGGGCATGGCGCTCTCGACCCGCTCATCCTTGGAGACGACGGAGAAACTCGTCTGGCGACCGCCTTGTTCCTTGATTTCCGCGAGGGCCGGCGTTCGCTGGCCGGCAGCGCGGTTCATCTGATTGGTGAGCCAGTTGTCGGCCGTACCCCAGCCCGCCTTACTGCCGCCCTGCTTGTTGCTGCGCCGGACAAAATTACCATTACTGCACGAGGCGCACTTGCCGCACTTGCCACTCTTGCAGGTGCTGCAACTCTTGCATTCATTGAGGCGGCGCTTCAGCGAATCGAGCATGCTGCAGGCTTTGCACGCCTTGTCGCACTCCCTCAGATTCTCGGCGTTCTTCCGTAGCATGCGCGACAGCTCATTCATCGTGTTGGAGAGCTTGCTGCTGTTCATCGACGATGCAGCCGTTGCGCACTGCTTACATGCATGACTGAGTTCATCGTGGGATTGGGTGGCTTCCGCCAGACGATCGAAATCTGAAGCGGTCGCTTCGAACTCTTCCGCGGAGAGCTTCCGGGAGCCGTCGCCGATCTGCTTCGAGAGCGATTTGAGCGCCTTGGCGGCCTTCGAGTAGTTGCCCGATTTCAACTCCTGGGCGAACTGCTGCAGGGCAGCGGATGATCGCACCGCCTTTGAAGCCTGGCGCATCGAAAGATTTCGGCCCGGCAAGTTCCGTCGGCGCTCGTCCAACTGTGTTTGCAGTTTGGCGATCTGCTCGAAGACCTCCTTGACCTGCGGCTTTTTCTCCAGCATGGAGGCCAGCTTTTCAAATTCGCGGCGGAGTTCCTCTTCTTCCGGCGTTTCGGGCTTCGGAAGCTGATCCAGCTCTTCTTTAAGCTCATTGTGCAGTTCGCTCCACTGGTCCGCCGTCACTTCCGGCGGGGTTGTCGGCGTCGCATCGGTTTTGGGAGCGGGAGCCAGCCAGAGGAACAACGCGAGTGCCGCGGCGGGCAGAGGGAGGAGTCTCAGTTCCCTCGGTGCGCGAATGGGCAGGGCGTTTTCGACGGGTACATCGTGAATCGAGGCAATGGCGTCCTGTGTCACCAGCTTCACACGCGCTGACCGGTGGTGCTCTCTTAGTTGAAGCGCGCTGGCGAAGCGATCCTCGCTGTTTGATGCGCGGTCCATTGCCCGGGCGATTCGGAGACTATCGACTCGGAATATGGCGCCCATGATCGCACCGACGGCGCAACCCAGCGGTGCGAAGGAGAGGACGGCCCATGGCGAGAGCCACGGCGCTTCCGCAGTGCCTAGAAATATGCGCGTCGCACCCAAGATTGCCGCCGCAGCGGCACCGTACAGCAAACCCAATGATGCGAACTCGACGACGTGAACAATTCGCTGCCGACGGCGCAGGGCTTCTAGTACCTGCTTTATTGAGTCTGTTGGTGTTTCGATAGGGCTCATTCAAGCAACTCCCCGGCCTCCTTGGCCAGTTTGTGATTCGGACTCCGCCAGATCGCCTGTCGCAGCAGCGATGCCGCCGCCAGCTTTTCGCCCGCGTGATGTGCAGAGATGCCGGCCTGAAACATTGTCATATTCGAGCTTACCAGAGACGGCACGCTGAAGTTCATTTGCCGCGAGCGATTGCGCGCAAGATCATTCAGTTCACCGCGAGCAATGATGCCGCTGTATAGCCTCCAGGCGTCGTCGTATTTCTTGAGCTTGAACAGATATCCGGCCTCCTTCAGACCTGCTGGGTCGATACTCGGGTCGCGCCGGCGCGCCTCGCAGAACGCAGCATAGGCGCGTTCCTTATCGCGGCCCATGGCTTTCGTATTGTACAGTCCCTCGAGCTTGAGATAGGGGTTGGCTGCGAGGGGCGAGTTCCGGGCTTCTTCCTGCCAGTATTGCTCGACTTGTCCGGCAATCTCGCGGCCTTCCGCCGTTTGACCGCTCCGGGTGAGATAATCCGCCTTGGTTGAAAGGAGCGCCATGCGTTCCGAGGCGGCGGCATCCTCTTTCAGCCGTTCGATGGATGCGTTCACAATGTGGGCCGCGCGGTCAAAGAGACGGTGGCGTGCATAGGCTTCTCGGATCTCATCGACCGTGACATCTTCGGGGCGAACCTGGGGATCGAAACGGACACCCAATGTCGTCGCGAGGGCGGAGATGGTGAAAGCATTTCGGATACCGGAACCGCCAGGAAGAAAGCTACGCTGTGGAAACATCATGGGGAAGTACATCCCGCTGTAACTCATCGAGCTATACGATCTTTGGATATTGCGGAAACCGCGTGAACCGAGAGGTTCCAGGAGTGCTTCATCAGGCCGAAGTTTGGTGGGCGCCTCCATACGACAATTCGCCAGCAACTCAGACTCAAGGGCATCCGCCTCGGTCGCCCTGCCCTGATGTGCGAGGAGCATGAGTCTCATGAGCTTGGCGTCGTTTTCGATCTGCGCTCCCATCGGTTCGATCAGCAAGAGCAATCGCTCGATGCGATCAAAATCCCCGATTTCGAAACACGAACGGAAGTAATCGGTGAGCAGCGGCGACTTGAGCAGATCCTCTCCGGTCGAGGCTTTTTCGATGAGTGTGATGATTTGCGTGGGTTCGCGCTTCGCTTTATGGAACGCGATCAGTTGTCTGATGGTATTGGACGCCTCCCAACCGGGGCCGATCTGGGCGGCGAGAGAAAGGAGCCTGTCCCTGGCCTCTGGATCGATCATCGCGAACCGCCAAAGTTCGTTCGGCGGGCCGACGAGTTCAGAGGTCAGTGCGTTATCATCGGATTCTTCATCTTTTTCCGGGAGGGTGAAGAACATGGCCGATCGAATGGTATTTGCGATTTGATCGCCCATGCGGTTGTAGCTGTACCATCTCCAGTTGTAGGAATTGCTGTTTCGGTTTGAGGTATTCGTCTGCTCCTTGCGCAGCTTCATGACAAGTTCGTCCACCGCCTTGTCTCGCCACTTTCGGGCTTCCGCCTCCTTTCCGACAGCCGCGTAGGCCTCGCTCAGCGGATACTGCATATCCGGTGAAATTCGACTTCCGAGGGACTCGAGTGATTCGATCAGCGGCTCGAAGGACCTGTATTTGAGAAGCATGTCATGGTCGGCGGATCGCCAATCGGCATCAAAGGTCGTCTGAGCAGGATTATTTCCGCCGAACGGATCGTTATAGTAGTACGTCGTTGTACCGCCCATGACTGAGATCGTTCTGTATGAGCCGGAATTGCCGGAGCCTGCCGTCTGCGCCTCGGCCTTTGCATATCGTTCCTGTAATTGCAATCGCCGAGTCACGGCTTCGGGGTCGTTCGAGCGACATAGCAGAGTCAACTGCAATTGCTCATGCGATTTCCAGAGTTCCTCATAAAACCGCGGGCCGGGCATGTTGTTCTGTCGTCCGCCCGGTTGGATTACCTGTTGCAGCAGACTCGAGAAGGACATCGTCAGGCCGAGAATGCCCGACGCATCGAGATCGCGGGCCTGCATGCTCTTGACCCATTCACCGGTTGAGTCGCTGATCGAAGGGGCGGGCGGGCGCTGCCAGACTTGATGCCGGCGCTCCGCCAGCCAACTGACAAAGTCTTCATTGGTTCGGACAGCCGCTTCGATGTTTCCGGCAAGCAAGCTTGCAAAGACGAGTCCTCGTCGTGCCCGGTCGTTGGCGGAATCAGCGTCAACCGCAGCGGCAAAAGCCTCGACGCCGGCATCTGGGCCCCGTTCAACGATGGCGAGCATCGCCCGATCCTCACGACGATCGGGCTCGAGCTTGGTCTCGGCTCCGGCCAACTTTGCCTGTTCGAGAATCGTTCGCAAGGCAAGATACCAAGGCGAATTTTCGTCGAGTGCAGCGCTGTCCTGCCAGAGTTTTTCGAGCGCCAGCTCGGCGGCGTCCGACCACCTCGAAGATCGCATGTAAAGGCGGCACAATACGCTTCCCGCCGGGTCGGTCAGTTTGCCGCGACGATTGCACCCCTCCAGGAAGCTAACGAGCCGATCATATTCATGCATCGCGACGAGGAGGCTGGTCAATTGCTCAGACCATGAATCGAGTTCCTGCGCGGCGGATCGCTTCAGGTGCTCGTCGATGAGTGACAGGCATGCATCCTTGTCGTCCTGCATCAGCCGCAGGAACGCTTCGCATAGCCGCATCTTTTCGGCCGCCTCCGGCGATTCCTTCTTTAAGGAGGAGATGACCTCAAGGGCGTCCTTCCATTCTTCGAGCTGCATGCAAGCGTGGAGCAATTCGGTGAGGATGGTCTCATCCGTCGGCCGAGACGCGCGCCAGGCGGTCAGCGCTTCTCTGGCCTCGGTCCATCGTCGATCCCTGATGAGCAGGCTCAGCACGAGCTTGGACAGTCGCTTGTCATCGGGGTTGGCGGTGGCCTCCTTGCGGAGTTCGGTAAGCGTTTCGTCGAGCAGTCTTCCGCGACGGAGGACATCGTGCAGAGTTCGGGAACAATTCTGTTCCTGGTAGTCTTCAAACTGATTCTCGCGACCACTGTTGTTGAAAATGGCATACATGGCGGCGAACGGGCTGCTGTTTATGTTCTGATCGCGAATGCAGCGATACTGTCTGATCAGCAACTCACTTGCTTCATTCGCGCGCCCCCGATCCGCCAGGACTCCCGCGTATTGAACGACTGAATCACCACTGTCCGAGAGGATCGAGGCAAGTTCGAGGAGCTCGGTGGCGCGGTCCTTCTCGTCCTGACTCCACATCAACGAAGCGATGGCCGGCAGGGTCTGTGCGGCAGAGCTATCGCTGCCGATCAGGTAGAGATGCTCAGCCTTATCGAACTGCTTGAGCTTGACGTAGAGGAGCGCGAGTTCTTCGACGCCATCCTCAGGACCTCCGTAATAGTTATCGAAATAGTAGGATGACTGGTAGGACGGCGACTGTCGACCCGACGCGAGACGTGACATCATTGATTGTTTGACGCCGGCTGCCGCTTCCTTGATGTGCTTTCCCGCGAGGACAAGCGCCAACTCATCGCGATGCCTTGGCAGTGAAGTGCGTTCCAGTCGGCGAACATAGTCCTTGGCCCGCGCCGCTTCGGCCCAGTCTCCCTTTCGCTCGTTGACGATGGTCCAGAGCTTCCAGACCATGGGCTCATACGGAGTGTCGTCGAGCCGCTGGCGAAGAATCGGCTCGGCGTCCTGCCAAGATCCGCATAGAACCGCGACAGCCAATTTTGCGTCGGTCGCATCGGTGTCGGCGGGCTTGTTGAGGCGTGCCGCGATCTCCGGAATTCGAGCAAGTTCCGCGGCGTAGCTGGAATAGTCTTCGCCCTGATCCGAAGGGACGCCGTAACGGCGGCGCGGAATGAAGTTGTACGGATCGTTCTGCTCTTCGCGATTCTTCTTGGGAACATATCGGCGTTGGAAGACCTCGCGAAGGTGATCGAGCGACTCTCCGTAGTCCTTTTTGTGGAAGGCGAGTTCCACGAGCTTACCATGAGCTTCGCTGTTATCCGGTTCGAGCTTGATCGCGGCGCGATATTCAGCCTCCGCCCGATCGAAGTCTTCTCGATTCTCAAACCGTGAGGCCAGCGCGATGCGGCTGGACGCTTTTTTCAGGTTCATCCTCTCCGTCCAGACTTTTTCAGCAGCGTCCTTGTCGGCCGATTGCCACAGGAGGTCGCCGAGTCTTTCACGCAATTTTTCGGTATTGGTCGTTTGTGGTTCGGACGACCCGCCGAAAAAGGACATCCTGTTGCTGGACCCGGACTTGACTTTTTTCTCCGAGGCCTCGATCAGTTCTCCGTAGGCCGCAATGAGTTGGTCCGGGACAGCCAGGCCTTCAAGCCATTGGACACGCTGCTGCAACACCTGTTGCCGGAGCGATTTTATTTTCGCGGCCTCATCGAGAACGGTGAAAGCGTCTTCGGTGCGACCTTCCTGGTAATACAGATTTGCCAGCGCCGAGTGGCTTTCCCAATCGTTCGGATTCTTCGATATCCGCTTTCTCGCGAATTCGGCGAAGCGCTCGATGAGCCCGGTTCTGCTTGCAAAGGCGGAAAGTTGGGCCAGTCCACCGCCGTCGCCCGAGTCGTATCCAAATGGGCCGGCGCTTTGCGCATCACCCAACTCGGCAGCGTCTTCGAGACAGTCGAATGCCTGCTCCAGCTGGTTGTCGACGATCGCCAGGAGGGCGCGGAATTGCAGAAGGGCCGGCGATTTGACCTTCTGCTTTTCGAGCGTTTCCTCGACGATTTTCTTCGCTTCGGCTTCCCGGCCGCGAAGGCTGCAGATCGCGGCGTAGGCGATCTGCGTTTCGTCCAATTTTTCGTCAACAATTCGACGATATGCCTCAAATGCCTTGTCCTTGTCGCCGGATTTCCAGTAAACATCGCCGAGCTTGCAGATCATCGTGTTTCTCGGCGACATCATCAGATACATACCGGCGAACTGCGCGGGAATGCCGGGCGGCATCTGCGGCTTGGGCTGCTGTTCGATCCATTTTGTCGCCAGTTCGATGGCCCTGGCGTACTCTCGGCGCTCGATGGCCTTGTCAATGATTCGGGCGGCCAGCGTCTGATCGGACGCACCCTTGGAGGTGAGTTTGTCCAGAATCTTCTCCGACTTGTCGGCGCGACCCAGCCGATCGTATAACTGCATGAGGAGCTTGGCCGGCTGGGGGTCCTCCGGATTTTCTTCATGCTGCTTCACGAGTCGAGCCTCGACTTCATCAAGGAGCTTCGGCCGAATCACGAAGAGCGGCACGAACGACTCAAAATAGTTCTGTTGCTGATCGAATGCGGAGTAGAGGCCGGCCATTCCGGCGAATTGTGTCGCCTTGCGAGCGCCTTCCTGCACGGCTTCGAGAATTTTTTCGGTCGCGGCGTTCAGATCGCCCTTTAGGACGAGCGCGCGAGCGATCGCCTTCTTGCTTGGATCATCAGAGCCCCACATATTGCCGCTGTGGCTTTTGCCGGATAATTCAAACTGCTTTACCGCCTCGTCGTGACGACCAAAATAGTGGAGCAGGAATCCGACGCGCTCGTAGCTTGAAGGGTCGCGTGGGTCCACGACGTCCTTCAATTCCTCGAGGGCCTCATCGGTCCGGCCCACGGAGAGGAGCTCCTCCACGAGGCGTCGCCGGGTTTTTCGCTTTTCTTCATCGTCCTTGGTCCGTTTGATCTTCGTTCTTATTGCCTCGATGAGCTTGTCCATGTCGCCGTTGATCGTGTAGATCTCGATCAGCAGATCATGCAACCCTTCCAGGTGTGGAGCCTTTTCCTGAACCACGGCGAGCATCTTCAGCGAATCGTCGAGCCGCATTGAATAGAAGAACGCCTTCGCAAGACGCAGTCGCTCTTTGGCGTTATCCGGGTCGCGATCGACCGAGGCCTGAAGTGTTTCGAGCGTGTCGATCGCCTGCTGGGCGGCCTTTGGTTCAAGGGTCTTGAGCTTGTCGCGCACGCGGGCCAATGATCCCAGCCCCGCCAGTCCGCGACGGAGCATTCTGCGGTAAACTTCCGCGGCCAATGCTTCCCGGTTATTCGCTTCAAGGGACTCGGCAAATGCCAACTGGACGCGCTCCTCCGTCGGGAGCTGCACGGCCAAAGACCTTAAGACCGGCAACATCTTCTTCGTGAGCTGGCGTTCCTGCACGATTGCGAGTATCTGATCGCCCACTTGCTTGCGATCTCCGCCGGCAAGCCCGAGGGCGCGCTCCATCGCGTCACCCGATGCGATGACGTTGTCCAATGAGAGATAGAGCTGGGCGATGCGCATCCATGAGGGCCATCGCTCGAGGGGATTCTGACGCGAGCCGTACCACCACGTGTTTCGTCCCCATCGAATCTGCCACTCCCATGAATCCTGCTGTGTCGACGACAACACCTGCGGAGGGGCAGGCGTCATGTAGATCGTACGGAGCACCCAATCTCGCGCCTTTCTTGCAAGTCGCTCCTTGGCCTGCAGTGCCTTCTTCTGCCACTCGATCGCCTTGGCGTACTCTTCCTGTGCTTCGGCGACCTCTCCGAGCGTGAGCAGGAGTCCCAGTTCGTCGGGGAAATCGGTGAGATACTGCTCATAGGTTTTCTCGGCTTTGGGCCAATCGCCGGTCTGATCGCAGATTTCGGCGAGCTTGCATGTGTGCATGAAATAGGGAACGCTTCCATTGAACACGTCATCGCCGCCGCGCAGAAACGTCTCGCGAGCGGAATCGAGGCGTTCACGGAAGGTCTTCTTCAAGTCGTCGTACAGTTTGTATTGTTCTGCGACCCGGCGAGCCTTCCCGGACTGTTCCGTTTCACGGAGAAAATCATACAGCTCGACGAGCCGGTCTTGCCCGGCGAAGGCTTCCACGATCTTATTGAAAGCAGAGTCGATTACATTGCCCTGGCCGTACCATGTCGAATTGAGCGATCCGCCGTAGATTTGCTGCATGAGCGGATCGGCAGCGAGGATGGAAGCGGCCTTGAGGGCCTTGGAGTAATAGGTATACGCCAAATCATTCTGATCGTGCATCTGCGTGATGCCCGCCAGCATCGTCCACGCATCCGCGTCAGCCTCACGACGTGGCTCGAGCTGCTTCCAGATCTCGCGGGCCTTCTCGATGCGATCGGTTTTCGCGTAGATCGTCGCCTGCGTCAGACGGGCGCGGAAATAGCCCATCACCTGCGCGAAGCCGGTGAAGTCCGACAACATGCTCTGGCCGAGTGTCCATTTGTCGGCGATGTCACGAAGCATTTCCTCTGAGACGCGAAGCTGGAACTGGACCGGAAGCGTGCGCACAAAATCACGGCGTACCCGCTCGATCATTTCGTCGCGGACTTGCTCTCGCTGCCTTGCAAGCAGGTCGACGAGGGCGTCAACGTGCGGTTCGGCGGCCTCGAATCGCTCCGCGCGGGCCAAAGTATCGACGAGGATCGAAAGGGCGACCACATCGTCCGGATTGGATGAGACCGACTTTTTCAGCAGTTCGACTGCTTCGTCCGTCGCTCCCTGTGATTGTCGAATGACTGCGAGTTCAAGCTGCTCGTCCCGGCTCAAGGCCCCCTTGTCCGCATCCAAAACTTTCAGACGCTGGTCGCGCAGGCCCGGCTTGCTGCCGATGAGCTGGTACTGACGCACACGCATGTGGTCTCTTTGCGAGCATTGACCGAGCCAATCCTGGTGTTCCAATGGGAATTCGGCGGTCTCCAACTCTTTCAACAGGCTGAGCGAGAATTCCGGCTTGCCGAACTGCTCGGCGAAAAGGTCAGCTGCACGCTGTTTGAGCAAGGCGTTGTCGGGCTGGGCCTTCAATTGAGCCTTGAGGACTTCCTCCAACTCCGCAAGTAGTCCGTTTTCGGTAAAGAACGTAATGCCTCGGTCCAGGTTGCTCCTGGGAGACCCCCCGGAACTCCACGACCACGCAGATTGGAGGCTCATCATCCAAACCGGCGCGCCGCCCATGCTCGACATCCTGCCCGCTCCGCCGCTCTTCTTATCCTTCTTTTCCGTAACGGCGGAACTGAACAGTCGTGCGGCGATCTCCGCCGCGCCGGCGCGATCGCCCCGGTCGAGGCATGCCTCGGCCACCTGTTGAATGTTGAAAATGTTGTCCGGTTCCAGATCGAGCAGCCGCTTGGCGGCGGCGAGCGATTCGTCCACCTTGCCCGCCGCCTGCAGCGTAATGACGAGGTTGCGATGCAGACCGAAGTCGTCGGGCTTGAGCCGAATTCCCTCGCGGAGGACCTCAACCGCATCATCGAGCAGTCCGTTGTTCTTCATCAAGGAACCGGCGTACAGCTTGTGGTCGATCTGGCGCCAGACGTCACGGGCCTGATCGATTCGGCCTGATTCGCAGTAGGCCTTGCCGAGCTCCCCGAGCGCGAAATCGCGATCTACGTTGGGAAGTCGCACGACGCCTCGATAGGCATCCACGGCATCATCAAATCGCGCCAGGCGGCGCAGCACCTCGCCGCGGACGAGTTGAACTTCCGCGTCGCGCGGGTGGTGACGCAGAACCAGATCAAGGACATCCATCGCCCGGTCGTACTCGAATTCACGGATGAGCAATTCGGCCAGCATCCTGGCGGTCTGCGTGTCGTCGGGGTCCGCCTCTACTCGCGTTTGAAACTCCTGCAGAATGTCTTCCACGGAGCCGAGTTGCGAGGCCGTCTCATGAAGCTTGGTCATCGCATCGAGAGCGACTTCGCGATCCGTGCGCTGAAGCGCCGCCGTCTTGTAGGATGCGAGGGCGTCCTCCAGTCTTCCTGCTTCTTCGAGGGCCTTTCCATAATCAAGTTGGGCTTCCGGAGCATTCGGCCGAATCTTCAGGCTCTGCTCATAGAGCGAAACGGCCTTTTCGATTTCGTCCATCCGGGCAAGCTGCTCGGCGACCGTCTTGAGCACCGATGCATTGCCCGGGGATGCCTGCACCATCCGATCGAATACCTCAATCGCGCCGGCCCTGTCGTTGTAGCGAAGCTTGAGGTCGGCGATGGCCTGGTAGTACTGTCGCGCGCGGACAGGATGCGTCTCGCCGAGTTTCTGGTACACGGCAACCGCTTCATCGATGTCGCCCACCGCTTCATGGAGCCTGGCCATCTGCTGCATAGCCTGTTCGTGAACGGGCTGAATCTTGAGAACGCGCGCGAGGTAGGCTCGCGCGTCGGCGAACTTCCGATCGAAATCGGCCGCGCGGGAAAGTATCATGAGCGACATCAAATCGTCCGGATCGGCTTCGAGCTTCTTTGACTCGGAATCCAAAAGGGACTCCAGTTGACCTGAAGAGGCGTACATGCTGACCAGCACGTCCATCGCCAGCGCCTGCTGCCCGGGATTCTGAATGAGGTCGAGGGTCTCCCGACGCACCTTGAGCGCTTCGCCGACCTGTCCGAGTTGCAGGAGCACGTCTGCCCGGGTGAATTGGTGAGCGACGTCCTTCTCGTCAATCTCACACGCTCGTGTGATGGCTTCCAGCGCCTCGTCGTTCATGCCAAGATTCAGCAAGGACTGGCAGCGCGAGGCATGAAGGGAAGCGTCATCCGGATTCGCGGAGGCTATGCGTTGAAGCACCTCCACGGCCTTCGTCTTTTCTCCTCGATAGAACCAAAGCCGGGCGAGCGCCGTGTAGCCCTCGGGCTCGCGGGGGGCCAGTTTGATCGACTGCTCGTAACACTCGATGGCGTCTTCGTCGAGATCGTACGGCTCGAACAATCCGCCGAGTCGATTGGCAAGCGCAGCATCGGTGATCCCGCTGTTGAGCACATGCTTCCACTGATTCCGGGCCGCCTCCAGTTGGCGGTTGGCGGCGAGAAACTGGCCGAAGGCGATGTAGAGTTCCACATCCTTGGGATGCTGTGAGATGATGCGCTCGTATTCACTGCTGACGCCTACCGCGTCATCCAGGCGCTGAAGGAGCTGCACGCGTCGTTCGCTGAGCACGGGGTCCTTCGGGAAGAGCGTCACCGCCTCTTCAAGCGCCTGCTTCGCGCCTTCGGCATCCTGGGCGGCCATGAGGACATCCGCGAGGAGAATGCGAATGCCCGTTTGCTCCGGAGTTCGTTCGACTTGTGTTCTGCAGTATTTGACGAGGTCTTCCAGACGCCCGGACGCGCGGTAGAGGGTCACGATTCGGTCGTGCAGCTCCCGCTGAAGCCAGTGGCCGGCCGAAAGCAGTTCCACCGCCTTGCAGTATGCGTCGATCGCCTCTTCGCGCCGGTCAAGGCGCTCGAGGCATTTGCCCATTTGCCGAAGCACCTCGCATCGCTTGTCGTTCTCGCCCGCAACGAGTTTGAGAATGCCCTGGTATTCGTTGACCGCTTCGTCGAACAAGTCTCGCTGGGCGAGACCGTCGGCGATGCGCTTTCGGTGGAGGTAGTTGTCGGCGAACTCTTTCGACAATTCGGTCAGCGTCGAGGCCGCCTTGTCGCGTTTGCCGTCGCGCAGATACAGGTCAGCCATCGCGTCAGCCAGTTTGAATCGGTCGGAGAGCGTCTTTGCCTGTTTCCGGGCCTCGTCGAGCATGGCGATCGCGGCTTCAGTTCTGCCGGTCTGCTGAAAAACCTCGGATTTGAACACGAGAAATTTCGAGCGATCGTCGGCTGACGCCGTCTCCGGGAGATCCAGAGATTTGATGAGCTCAGCCGCTTTCTGTGGTTTCGCGGCGCGAAGATAGACTCTCGCAAGCACAAGCCTCACGGGGAGGCTGTCAGGGAGGGCGTCCATCCGTTGCTCATATTCCTTCACCAGGTCCTGCAGCCGACCCTGATCCACATAGTGCTTCACGAGACTAGAGAAGGCCTGTCCATGCAGCGGCCGCTTCTCAAGAACGGTGCGAAGGCGGGCGATGGCTTCTTCTTCCTGCAATTTAGCCTGCGATTCTCGCTCCTGTCGCTCTGCATCCTTTTTTGCTTTGGCCTTGGCCTTGGCCCTGGCCGCCTTTTTCGACGGCTTAAGCGACTTTGCTTTTTTGGCTTTGCGCGTCACGTCTGTCGTGGAAGAGGGTTGGGATGTGCCACCCAACCCAAGGCCGGACGGCTGGCTGGTGGCTGTCGAATCCTGCGGCTTGGCTTCCGCGGACATGCAAATCAGGAACAGAACGAGAATTGCTAAATGAGCAGGCATGCGATGGTCTCCTCCTACTCTTAATACCTCGCCTCGGCGGTCGTCCCGCAAATGTCGCACGTTGACTGAAGCAAACCAAAGCGAACAGATCGCCCTTTAGCCCGGAACCGGTCACAGAAGGCGACCGGATGCCCTATTGCCCAGCATTATACGAACGAGACGGGCATGGGAGTTGCACAATTCCGTCCGGCACAACGGGAATTATGCGAATTCGAGGCCCGATTCGCGACCATTTTCGTGGCTATCAACAAGGAATGAACAAACTTTTCTCAATGAAGCACATCAATGAGTCGAAGCCCGTTAGGCCGATCGCGGACGATGACACGCTCCGTGCGGAAGCGCAGCGATCCATGAAACGTCCCACGGAATCGCCTAGTAAAACGTTTGAATGACAGGGTCCAGGGGGTTAAAATGGCCATTAGCTGAGATGAAGCGACCTTGAGACGCCTGACACCGGGCGGTCTGACCACTCCTGAACTCAACCCCTTTGGTGCCGTTTGAAGATACTGACCATTATTCTGACAGCTCTAGCCGCCTTTTCGATGAATTGTGCGCCGGCGAAGGCCGGTACGCCGATTGTTCGCGACATTCGCGAGGAGGTCTTTTACCACATCATGCCGATCGCTTATCGCGATTCGAACAATGACGCCCAGCGGTTCGGGGACTTTGGGGGATTGACCGCCTCGCTCGATTACCTTGAGGGGCTGGGCATTACGGCGGTTTGGTTGAACCCGATCTTTCCTTCGCCGGCGTATCACGGGTATCAGCACGGCGCGGCGGATCAGATTAATCCGTGGTTTGGGAATGAGGCGGGGTTTCTGGCGTTTGTGGATGCGGCGCATGCGCGGGGCATCAAGGTGTTTCTCGATTTCGTGGTTTACGGCATCAGCCACCAGACGACCTGGTATCAAAACGCATCGGGTAACCCTGCGAGCCCTTATGACAACTGGCTGGCGTTTACGAATGGGTCGAACACCAGTTACCTCGGCTCGACTTACAACACGTGGAACGGCAGCAGCGTCGGCTTCATTCACTGGAACCTGAACGACGCGAATCCGTTTGACATGGTCACCGAGTGGGCGAAGCACTGGCTGGACCCGAACAACGACGGCGATCCGTCGGACGGGATTGACGGATATCGGCTCGATCATGTTTGGCAGCGATACGGCAGCGGCCCCAATGGGTGGGGCTACAACATGGATGACTTCTGGTTTCCGTGGAAGCAGGCGCTGCGCGAGGTGAACCCGCATGTGTTCACGTTTGCCGAGCAGGCGGACTGGGGCATTACGGGGGTTGAAATGCTGCTTGGCTTCGACGCGGGGATGACGAAGCCATTTGAATTCGCGGCGCGCGATGCGCTTTCGAACGAGACGGCCACGCCGCTGTATGACCGGATGACACTGACGACGGCGAACGTGCCGCCGGGACGAGCGGCGATGGCGATCATCGGCGATCACGACGTGGACCGGCTGGCTTCGACGTTCGGCGGGAGCCTGGCGAAGGCGAAGCTGGCGGCTGCCATCCTGATGACACAGCCGTACACGCCGATGATTTATTACGGCGACGAATTGGCGATGCTGGGGGTGAAGGGGAACTTCGGGAGCGACGCCAACGACATTCCCATGCGCGAGCCGTTCAAGTGGAACGCGGTGGCGGGCCCGCCGATGTCGAACTATTGGATTCTCAATGCCGGGGCGTACAACGGTCGCTATTCGCAGAACAATGACGGCCGCAGCGTGGAGGAGCAGGAGGGGGTTCCGGGATCGGTGCTGGAGACTTATCGCACGCTGATCGCGACGCGGAAGGCGAGCGCGGCGCTGAAGTACGGGACTTACATACCTGTGACGTCGAACACGACGCGGTCGTGGGTGTTTCTGCGGCATGCGGTGGGGGAGCAGACGCTCTTGGTTGTGACGCGGATGCGGAATACGTCATTCAACACGACGCTCAATCTGTCCAATCTGCAGATTCCCGGGGGGAGCACGACGGTTCAGGATGTTGTGACCGGCGACGTGTTTACCAATCTGACGGACGCGAACAAGGCGGCGTACACGATCAACATGCCGGCGTATGGTTATAATATTCTGGCGATCAACGCGACGCCGATCGGGCCTGCGCCGGCCGAGTTGGACGGGCTGTTCATTCCGCAGAAGCTGGGGCCGGTGAGCATGGTAGCGACGCAGACGACGCCGACGGGGCTTGGGGATAATGCGTGCGAGCTGGATCAGATGTTTGTGCGTCTGCAGGCGAACGGACTACGCGTGAGTTTGACGGGGAATCTGTCGGCGAACGGGACGGCGATGGCGCTATTGATTGACAGCATTCCGGGCGGACAGAATGTGCTGAACACCAGTACGCTTTCGCCGCCGCCGGCGGGGCTGCAATTGCTCACGGGTTTGCAGCTCGATCCGGGGTTTGCGCCGGACCAGCTTTTCTTCATCAATTCGCCGTCGGGCACGATGTATGTGGATCAAGTTGCGCTTCCGACGGGTGCGCCGGGTGTGAAGACCTATCGCGGGCAGGGGGTGGTGGCGAACGGATCGGCGCTACTGAGCGGCGGGGTGAATCCCAACGGTCTGCAGGTCGGCATGCACAACGGCAATGCGGCGGGCGTGACCGAGCTCGACGCGGCCGGGGCGGAGACGGCGACGAGCGGCTTCGACATGCTGATTCCTTATGCCGACCTCGGCATCGCGGGGACGGCGGGGACGACGCTGCGACTGGCGGCTTTTGTGGTTGAGGGCGGGGGATATGTGAGCAACCAATGGCTGCCGTCCGTGCCGACGTGGCCGTCGGATCTGGGCATCGCGCCGGACATGACGTCGCAGGCGGGTGATCAGTATGTTGAGGTGATCATTCCACTGCGCGGGGACGCGAATTGCAGCAGCGGGATCGGGTTTGATGATGTGGCCGCTTTCTCGCTCGCGCTACTGGACCTTGGGGAGTATGGATCGCAGTATCCGGGGTGCCCGGCAACGAGCGCGGATGTCAACGCGGACGGGTATGTAGATGCCCGAGACATCGATGCGTTTGTCGGATTGCTGCTGGGGAATTGAGGCGGCGCGAAAGGGCGCTTGTCAGTCGCTGAGGGCGTCGTCGATCGAGGCGGCGATGTCGAGGATCTGATCGAGGCGACTGCCGGTGATGATTTCCGCCACGCCTGGGCGGAGGCCGACAAGCCAGAGCTGGCAATCCCACTTTGAGACATCCTGATGGAGTTTGAGCAGGGCGCCGATGCCGGCGCTGGTGATGACGGTCACTCCGGAGAAATCGAGGACGAGGCGCTGGGGCTTGTCGGAGATGGCGCGGGCGAGATGGGCGCTGAAGTCTGACGCCTCGGCGAAGGTGATCTGACCGGAGACGGTGACCACGGTCGCGCTCGAACTGGCGAGAGTGCTGCAGGCAAAGTCTGACACGCGCGATTACCTCTCGGGCCAAAGTGGTGAGCCGTTGATTTGCTATTTGTCTTCCGTTGCGTCGACGGTCGATTCTTCCGGGTCGCCGACGATCTTGCTCTTGACCTCGCCGCCGAGGCCGAGGCGTAGTTCGAGGTGCTTGCCGGTGGCGGAGCAGGTCATGTGAATCGTGGTCTCGGGCATGTCCAGCACGTGAGACTCTTTGCAGGCGGGGCAGTCAAATCGAACTTGCATCAAACTTCTCCGGTGGCGGCCCAAGTGGCTTGGGCTGTTTTCTAAGGGCGTGGAGGATAGTCGAAAGCAAGCACTGCTCGCAAATGTGCCGAGCCCGCCTCGTCCACCGGGCTGAAGCGTGGACCGGTTGTCCCGGTCCACGCTCAACCACGGCTGCGCGCGGAGAGCCTCCCTCCGGCGATTGTGGGCCGCATTCAGTATGGGATTGAGAAAGCGTTGTGACTATGCCCGCTTGCCATCCTGCGGCTTGATTGCCGTGTCCGAACCACCTGAGGCGGACGTCCGACTGTCGCCTCCGGCAGGAGACACGTCGCCGCGTTTGAGGCCGGGCAGGCCGCGGATGATTTCCGCTAGGTCGGCTCCAGTGAGGGCCTCGATGATGGGCGGCAACTGCGAGATGATGTCGGTGACATCCTTGGTCAGTTTGCTCGCACCGGCCCCGTGCCCGTCGCCGCCGGTGGAGACAATGGTGATCTTGTCCGTTTTTGAAAGCGGTCCGGCGATGGCCTGCGCCAACTCAGGGAGCGCCTTGACGACCATCTCCATGACGGCTGCCTGGTTGTAGCCCTGCCATGCTTCGGCTTTTTTCTCCATGGCCAGGGCCTCGGCTTCACCTTTTGCGCGGATGATCTCGGCTTCGGCTGTACCGCGAGCCCTGGTGGCGGCGGCCTGACCTTCGCCGATGGCTCTTTCCTGGGCGGCGCGGCCCTCGGCTTCAGCCTGCAGTCGTGCTTTTTCGGCGAGGGCCATTGCCTCGATGCGGAATCGCTCGGCTTCGGCTGAGGCTCGGACTGTGGCCAGTAGCTCCTGTTGCTTGCGAAGAACTTCCTTCTCTTCGAGTTCGACACGCTTCTCGCGTTCGATGATCTGGACTTTCATCTCTTCGACCTTGACCGACTGGGCCGTTTTGTTCTTTTGAAGATCATAGGCGAGGTCGCTTTCGGCCTTTCTCAGGTTGACAGACGCCTGATAGTCCGCCCGCTTCATTTCATAATCGCGCTGGGCCTCGGCAATCTTGGCGTTGGCAACGAATTCGGCCTCTCGGGCGAGTTGATTTGCCTGCGCCGCCTTGATGTCGGCGTCACGCTTGGCTTCGGCTTCGGCGATGATGGCGTCGCGCTTGACCTGTGCGGTGCGCGGCTTGCCGAGTGCGTCGAGGTAGCCCTCCTCGTCCTGGATGTCTCGCAACGTAAAGCTGTCGATGGCGAGGCCCATGTTGGCCAAGTCGCCGGTTGCCACTTCCTGGACCTTTGACGCGAATGCGTCTCGATCCTTGTAGATTTGCTCAACGGTCAGGGTGCCGACGATGGCGCGGAGGTGGCCTTCCAGGGTCTGCCGCGCAACATCCATGATTTGATTCGTCGGCATCGACAGGAATCTCTCGGACGCCGTCTTGATGCTCACTTCGTCGCCGTGAATCTTGACCTGGGCCGTCGCCTCGACGTTGATTGATACGCCTGTTGCCGTGTAAATCTTTTCCGTGGTGACATCGATCGTCATCAACTCGAGTGAGATGATTTCGCCGCGTTCGACGATCGGCCAGACGATGGAGCCGCCGCCCTTGCACACTCGAGGACCGCTGGCGCCCCTTCGACCGAAGATGATGATCGCCTGATTGGGACCGACTTTTTTGTATCGCCACGAGTAAAAGAATATGACGGCGAAGAAAAGCAGTCCGATGATCATGCCGACTGCGAGCCAACCGCTGACGGTGGGGGCAGCCTGTGCGAGTAGCGAAATCGTTGCAGACGCATTCATTATATAGTCTCCCTACGGTCTCCGACCCGTTCTACGAACGTGACTGATCACTGCACGGCGCAACCGTGCAGACGTTCTTATCGCTGCGCGTGATGACGACGCGATCGCCAGTGCGAAACTCATGCTGGGTCGCACTTCTGGCAGCGCGTGTATAGCGCATGCCGCGGACAATATAGGCGATGGTGCCGAGGCCTTTAGCGCTGATGGCGCTGAGCACCTCCGCTTCGAGTCCAATTTCGTCACCGGGCCTGGGCTCATTACCGCCGTCGGCGCCGGCGTAAATAATGCCGACCGCCTTTCGCAGGACGAGGCTGACAGCGATACCTGCGCCGATGGCGGGACCGAGAGAAGCGCTTCCCCAATGGGATTGCCACTCGGTGAGCATGAGACCGACCAGGGCAAAGCAGACGAGGAAGAATGCGAGCATCATCGGGCTAAGTATGCCGGGTGCGCTTCTTGCGCCGCTGTCATGATGCGACGAATCATGTCCTACATCGTGACAGCCGTCCGCGGCGGCATCGGCATCGCCGTCGGCATCGCCGCCCAATCCGCCCATGAGCAGACTGCCGATCAGAACTGTTCCTCCAAGCCCGAGTGCCGCCCAATAGGTGTGAACGACCGAGACCGCCAGGAGATGAATTCCGCCCAAAAGCTCAATCGGTTCCGCGGACACGTGCCCTACCCGCCTTTCCACCCCCTGACAATTATGGCGCAACGCCTTGACATGGCCATTATAAACGGGCTCGCAGATTACACCGCATGCCGCCATTGGAAGCGCGACAGGCGGGCATGTGAAGGAGGTAATAGATGAATCCGCGCGCCGGCGAATCGTTGCTGCCAACCAGATGGCACTTTCTTTCTGTCCTGATGTTTGTGGGTACCGAGGCCGCCGCGATCACGAGGCGCGTCCGCCACAAGGAAGCAGGTGCTGCGATTGATGAGTATGAATTGTTCCCTCGAATGATCTCATTCACGAAAAGCCCATGTGGCTAGGAACAAGCCGGCATGGCGAAGGGGAGTGGAGATCGGCATCGTATAGTGACGAAATGCTGTTTCAGAAGTACGTTCGCGAGTCGTATGTATGCTCTAACATATTGGCAATACATAGGTTACGAATTTTCCGTCTATTGTTTTCTCGTTTTCTAGGGGCTCTGCGGGGATTTGGGGCAGGAAAAGGAATCGCCTCCGGCAGAGTATTCACAAAACCCTTGCGGAGCGGGAACTAGTTGCTGTAGTATAAGTTATGGTGTTTTCGGCCGTCGCGGCCGGGAACGTCGATTCGCCTTCGGGCCGGTCAGACGGGCTTGAGAGTTCTACGGAGATTGGCCGCCCCCATGGGCTCTTTTAGTTTTCGCAAAGCATTGGCCTCGTTGAAGTAGGGACAAAAAATGACCACTGTCACCAAGAAGGACTTGATCGACAGGATCGCCGATCGTACGGGCAACAAGCGTGTCGTGGTCAAGCGGATTATCCAGAGCTTTCTCGACGATATCGTCGAGGAGCTGGGCAAGGGAAACCGGCTGGAATTTCGAGACTTTGGCGTGTTTGAGAGCCGGGTCCGCGCTGCGCGGGTCGCTCAGAATCCCAAGACGCTGGAGCGCGTTGAAGTGCCGGAAAAGCGAACGGTGAAGTTCAAAGTCGGGCGGATCATGAAGATGAAGCTCGGGCTGGAATCGGAATCTCCCCGCAGCACCGGTCGCTCGGTCGGTCCGCAGCCCAAGCTTGGTTGATGGTCCCGTCAACCGGGGTGAAACCGGCCGGTTTCACCCCTGCGATCCCACTAAGATTGCAGCGGCAAAATTTGATTGACGGGGGTCCCATTCTGAAGTACGCTTAATTGAGAATGAGTCTCAGTTGCGCGGCCCCGGCTGGGTCGGTTACCGCGCCGGAAAGGTTTGTTTTGTGGTAGCAGTAGTCGAGACAGATCAGTTGTGTCGTTCGCTGGCGAGCTTGAAACCAGGTGACCGGGGGCGAATCACCGCGCTTTTGGGTGAGCCGTCAGTTCGGCATCGACTTCTTGAGCTTGGGCTTACCCGGGGAACGATCGTCGAAATGATCCGCGTGGCGCCGCTGGGTGATCCCATCGAACTCCAGCTTCGCGGTTATCGATTAAGTGTCCGCAAGGCCGAGGCAGGGGTCGTCCTGCTCGAATCAGCCTGATGCCCGCGTGAAAGACGCCGCCCACACGTCACTTCGCATCGCCGTTGTCGGCAATCCCAATTCCGGCAAGACCACGATATTCAATGTCCTGACTGGTTTGCGCATGAAGGTCGCGAACTATCCCGGCGTCACGGTTGAACGGCGCGAGGGAAGGTTAATCGGGACGGACTCGACGCTCATTGATCTTCCCGGGGTTTACAGCCTTTCCGCGAGATCACCGGATGAGGAGATTGCGCGCGACGTTCTTCAGGGGCGGATCACCGGCATTCCCGCGCCGGACGCCGTCCTGATTGTGGTCGATGCGAGCAATCTCGAACGGCAGCTTTACCTCGCCACGCAGATCATTGAATTCGGCCGGCCGGTGGTGATTGCGCTCAACATGATTGATGAGGCGGAGAAGCGCGCGATTCAAGTTGACGCAGGCAACCTATCGAGATTGCTCGGCGTTCAGGTTGTCCCGACGGTCGCCACGACGCGACGCGGAATCGACGCGCTGCAGCACGCCCTTGCTTCGGTGTCGTCATCGGCCGTGCAGACTGAGCGCAGGTTTGCCCTTCCCGCGGGCTTCGAGGAGGCCATCGCACAAATCGCCGAGGGCCTGCGGGACAGTGGGGTTATTCCCGAAGTTACTGTTCGTGCCGGCGCGCTGTTGTGGTTGATGGATTATCTCTCGGGTGATGTGCCCAGTCGCCGTTCGGCTGAGCGGTTTCTCTCGCGACTTGCGCCGGAGCATTCTGAAATGTTACGGCGTGAGGCAGATAAACTGGGAAAGGCTTTGCCCGAGGCGGCGAGCGTCGCCATTGAGGCTCGTTACGAGTGGATCTCCGAAAACCTCCTCAAAATCCAATCAGTGGAAACAGTCGGGTCTCCGACGGCGCGACCGGGGGGTCGCAGCGATCGAATTGATCGAATCGTCACGCACCGCGTGCTTGGCCCGGCGATCTTTGCAGCGGTGATGCTCCTGCTTTTTATGGGGATCTTCGCCGGGGCGGAGCCGTTGATGGGGCTCATTGAGTCCGGACAATTGGCCCTGGGACAGGCGATTTCCGCCCAACTTCCCGAGGGGGTACTTCGATCGTTGCTGGCGGACGGAGTGATTGCGGGGGTGGGGGCCGTCCTCAGCTTTTTCCCGCAGATATGCTTTTTGTTTCTGTTCCTCGGGGCGCTGGAGGATAGCGGCTACATGGCCCGGGCGGCGTTCATCATGGACCGGGTCATGGCGAAGGTGGGGTTGCACGGGAAAAGTTTTATTCCATTGCTATCGAGTTATGCGTGCGCGATTCCGGGGATTCTCGCGACGCGGACGATTGAAGATCGGCGCGATCGCTTTACGACGATCATGGTCGCCCCGTTCATGAGCTGCTCGGCGCGGCTGCCTGTGTATCTCATCGTGGTCGCGGCCGTCTTCGCGGATCGCACGATGCTCAAGGCGGTGGTGATGTTTTCGATGTACGCCTTGGGGACGATCACGGCGCTGGTGCTGGCGATGCTCTTCAAACGCACGCTGTTCGCAGGGCCTCGGCCGCCGTTCATCATGGAGATGCCGCCGTATCGGCTTCCGAGGCTCTCGGCGCTATTACGCAGCACGTGGGATCGTAGCAAGCTCTTTCTGACGAACGCGGGGACGGTCATTGTCGCCGTGTGCGTTGTGGTGTGGGCGTTGTCCTATTTTCCGCGCACCGATCCCTCGGAGTTTTCCGAGAAGGCTCAAGCGAGGCTTGCGACGCTGGCTTCTGATTCCGCCGGGGGGGATGTCGAGGCGCGGGCGGCGGATCGCGAGCAACTCATTGCTTCTGAGCGGCTTCGGCACAGCTACATCGGCCGGCTGGGCAAGTTCATCGAGCCTGCCATCAAGCCGCTCGGGTTCGACTGGCGCATCGGCATCGGCATCATGACCTCGTTTCTTGCGCGAGAGGTGTTCGTCGGGACGATGGGGATCACTTTCGCGGTGGGGCAGGCGGACGAGAATTCGGTGGCCCTGCGCGATCAACTCGCCGCGGCGACATGGCCGGACGGGACGCTTGTGCTGACGCCGGTGACGGGGATCAGCCTCATGGTCTTCTATGTGCTGGCCTGTCAGTGCGTGAGCACCCTGGCGGTGGTGAAAAAAGAGACGGGCTCGTGGAAGTGGCCGGCTCTGATGTTCGCCTATATGTCGGTGCTGGCGTACGCGGGATCGCTGGCGGTCAATCAGATCGGCCGCATGATTGAGTGACCGGGCGGACCCGTACCGGGCACGCGAATTGCGGGTCAACCTCTGGGACTAGAATTGTCCAAGAGAGGTGACGCCATGAAGGTACTGATCCTCGGGGCGGCAGGCCGCGATTTCCATAATTTCAATTGCTGCTATCGGAATAATCCGCAGTATGAGGTGGCCGCCTTCACGGCAACGCAGATTCCCAATATCGAGGGCCGCAGCTATCCGAGCGAACTGGCCGGTGAGTTGTACCCGAAGGGGATTCCGATCTTTCCCGAAGCGGAGCTGGACTCATTGATTCGCAGCCACGACATCGACCTGGCTGTTTTTTCCTATTCCGACGTGCCGCATACCTATGTCATGCACATGGCATCGCGCGTCAACGCGGCGGGCGCGAGCTTCGGCCTGATCGGTACGAAAAAGACGATGTTGCAGTCGAAAAAGCCGGTCGTCGCCCTGTGCGCCGTCCGGACGGGGTGCGGCAAGAGCCAGACCACGCGGTTCGTCGCAGAGATCCTTCGTTCGATGGACAAGCGCATCGCGGTGGTGCGGCATCCGATGCCCTACGGCGATTTAAGGAAGCAGATTTGCCAGCGCTTCGGCGAGCTTGCCGATATGGATCGATTTGACTGCACGATCGAGGAGCGCGAGGAGTACGAACTGCATATCGGCGCCGGCAATCTGCTCTTTGCAGGCGTGGACTATCACAAGATACTCGCCGCGGCGGAATCAGAAGCGGACGTCATTCTCTGGGACGGCGGCAACAATGATACGCCGTTCTTTAAGCCGGACTTACTTGTGACGGTTGCGGACCCGCACCGACCGGGACACGAGGCTGCGTATTACCCGGGCGAGACGAACTTCAGAATGGCGGATGTGATTCTGATCAACAAGGTGAACACGGCGTCGCAGGATGGCATCGCAACGATCGAGGCGAACGCCGGGCTGATGAATCCCAAAGCTCGAATCATGTACGGCGATTCGACCATCATCTGTAAGGACTCTGGGCGCATTCGTGGAAAGCGCGTCCTCGTTATTGAAGACGGGCCCACGCTTACGCATGGCGAAATGCGATATGGGGTAGGTTACATTGCGGCGCAGCAATTCGGAGCGGCAGAAATTGTCGATCCCCGCCCATACGCCGCAGGCTCGATTAAGCAGGTGTTCAAGAAGTTCTCCCATCTGACCGACGTCCTGCCCGCCATGGGTTATGGTCCGTCGCAAATCGCCGATCTTGAAGCGACCGTCAACGCGACGCCCTGCGATCTGGTCCTTGTGGGCACTCCGATAGATCTGACCCGGATCATCCAGATCAATAAGCCCACGTTACGGATCGGATATGAACTCGCCGGCGAGGCCGCCGGGGCGCTTGAGTCAACGATTCGGAGCCACAGCAAACTGTCCTGAGCCCCAGGGCCTCACTGGTCCTCACCCATGGCTGACAGGCGGTCCTCAAGGCATGATCCGCCGAACTCTTTCCTTGTGGTTCACATGAAGGATGCGTTATCCTCACGGGATCGGAGGGTGGTTGATGGCGGAAAAGGTCTCACTACGGCGGAGCGTCCGGCGGTTTTTCGATGGCTATCTGACCGCGCTGGGCGCGAAAACACCATTTGCCCGACTTATCCAGCAAGCCGTGGCCGACGCATCTGTCCGTCGGAAGCTCGTCGATTCGCCGCAGACCACGCTTGCCGAGGCGGGGGTCATCATGCCTGACGGACTTGACGTGCAAATCGTCGAAAACAGCGATCGGGTGATTCATCTTGTGCTGCCGCCGCTGGTTTCGGCTCAGGCGCAGAAGGGAGGCCACGCATGAAGGCCAATCCGCTGCAGCGCGTGATCGAGCGATCCTGCACCGACGCTACCTTCCGGGCGGCGCTGATCGCGCGGCCGCGCGAGACACTGGTCGAGGCGGGGATCGAAGTTCCGCCGGATGTGGAGATACGCGTTCACGAGAACAGCGAAGAGCGGATGTTCATCGTGCTGCCGACGGCCGGGGAATCGACGCTGGGCGGGACGCGGGCGAAGCTCCCGGTGGGGGCGGTGGCGAACCTGCCGGCGGGTATTTCGATGGAATGGCGCGAGACGCTTAATCTCCCGCGGCGGACACTGGTGGTTCGCGGTCAGATCAATTCGACCACGTCGCCGGCGTTTCGGCGTGAGCTTGAGAACGCGTTCTTCGACGTCGATCTGGATATGTCGGGTGTCGAGCACATGGGGTCGGCGGGGCTCGGTGCGCTGGTCGCGGCGCAGCAGACGCTTCGCGGTCGGGATTGTGCCATGTTCCTGCGGCTGGTTCCCGAGAACATCACGCACCTGCTGGAGATGTCGGGGCTGCTCAATCTGTTCGATATTCAGGGGGTGGAGGAGTATCGGCAGCTCTTTCCCAAGGGGGCGAAGACGCTCTTCGGGGGAGTCAGTCCGACGAAACCGATTACCGATCAGAGCTGAGCGCGCGATCGCCGCTGTCGCTCCAGGTAGAGCATGACCACTGCGATGTCGGCCGGGGTGATGCCGCTGATGCGCTGGGCCTGGCCGATGGAGCGAGGGTTGATTGTGGTCAGGCGCTCGCGGGCCTCGAAGCGCAGTTCGCGCAGGCTGGAGAAGTCGAAGCCCTCGGGGATGCGGAAGGCTTCGGCCTTGCGGTGCTTTTCCACTTCTCGTAGTTGTCGCCGGACGTAGCCGTCATACTTCGTCTCAATCTTCACGGATTCAATGGCCTGATCGACCAGTGATTCTCCGGCGGCGCGAAGGTCGTCGGTCATGGCCGCCTTGCTGCGGGCGACGAGCGTGGCCATCGCGTCGCTTTCATTTCCACCCCAATCGAGATCGGTGCGGCCGAACCACTCGGACATGCTCTTGCCGTCGATGCGATGGGTGCGACACCAATGGTTCATCGCCGCGATGGTGGCCTGCTTGGTTTCGAAGCGGAGCCAGCGGGCTTCGTCGACCAGACCGATCTCGCGGCCGAGCCGGGTCAATCGGGCGTCGGCGTTGTCGCTACGCAGGAGCAGGCGGTACTCGGCGCGGCTGGTGAACATGCGATAGGGCTCGATGGTCCCCTTGGTGACGAGGTCGTCGATCATGACCGCGATGTAGGCCTGGTCGCGGCCGAGCACGATGGGCTCGCGCTCCTGGAGGGAGAGGGCGGCGTTGATGCCGGCCATGAGTCCCTGACCGGCGGCCTCTTCGTAACCGCTGGTGCCGTTGATCTGTCCGGCGAGGTACAGGCCGGCGACGGGCTTGGTCTCCAGGGTCGGCCTGATCTGGTGGGGGGGTACATAGTCGTACTCGACGGCGTAGCCCCACTGGAGAATCTTGGCGCGCTCGAGCCCGGGAATGCTGTGGACCATCGGCTCCTGCACGTCGGGGGGGAGGCTGGTGCTGATGCCGTTGCAGTAGATGCGCTCGCTGTCGTAGCCCTCGGGCTCCAGGAATATCTGGTGTTCGCTTTTGTCGGCGAAGCGGACGACCTTGTCTTCGATGCTGGGGCAGTAGCGCGGGCCGGTGGAGGTGATCTGCCCGCTGTACATGGGGGCGCGATCGAGGTTTGCCTTGATGAGGTCGTGGGCAGTGGGACCGGTCCAGGTGATCCAGCAATTGACCTGGCGTGCGTCGATGCGGTCATTCATGTAGGAGAAGGGCGCGGGCACGCTGTCGCCGGGTTGGACCTCGAGTCGATCGTAGTCAATTGAGTCCTTGTGGAGGCGCGGGGGCGTGCCGGTCTTTAGGCGTCCGAGCTCGAAGCCTAAAGACGTAAGGACTCCACTGAGGCCGGTTGCGGCGCCTTCGCCGATTCGACCGCCGTCCGTCTTTCGTTCGCCGCAGTGCATGAGGGCTCGCAGGAAGGTGCCGGTTGTCACGATGACCCGGCGACAGATAAAGCGACGTCCGTCGGCGAGGCGAATGCCGGTGATGCGATGCGAAGTGCGCACTCCGTTTGCGATCTGGTCATGCGATTGCGCGGCAGTCATCGATGCGACGTCAATTGACTCGACGAGACCGTCGGCGATGGTGAGGTTGGGACACTCGGCGAGCAGGTCCTGCACGGCGGATTCGTAGAGGTGCCGATCGCACTGAGCGCGCGGTGCCCAGACGGCGGGGCCCTTGCGACGATTGAGCATTCGAAACTGGATGCCGGCGCGATCGGTGGCGAGGCCCATTAAGCCGCCGAGGGCGTCGATCTCGCGGACCATCTGGCCCTTGCCGATGCCGCCGATGGCGGGATTGCAGCTCATGCGGCCGATGGCACGGCAATTCATCGTGAGCATGAGGGTGGCTGCGCCCATGCGCGAAGCGGCCCATGCCGCCTCCGCGCCGGCGTGTCCACCGCCGATCACGATGATGTCATAATCGCTTGACATAAGCGTCATCATAGCCGGGCCGGGGCCGGGCCGCACCGCGAGGGCGATCAGGAGTCCTGCAGGCGTTCGTAGTCTTCGGGTGTGTTGACGTCGAGCGGCATCGGGGCCGTGGTGATGGGCAGCTCGCGCACGGCGTCGGCGTGCAGTCGGGCGAGCTCGCTGAGCTTGCGGGTGGCGGGCCAGCCTTCGATTTTCTTGAGCACGTCGATTGAAAAGACGGTGGGGTGTCCTCGACGGCCGCGATAGGTGGCGATGAGGATGCCGGGCGGACTTTTGCGCGGGAGTCGCCAGGCCTCGGCGCAGGTGGTGATGAGCCCGCCGGAGACCTGGGGCTGATCGGCGAGGAGTACCATGACGCCGTCATCATCAGCGGCTTCGAATTCCTCGAGGATGGTCTGCACGCCGATCTGGACGGACTCGAGCATCTCGCTCTTGGGGTTGTTGTTTCGGGCGATGACGAATCGCTCGGGCAGGTCATCGCCGAGGAACTCGTGGACCTCGTGATTGGCCACGACGCAGAGACCGTCGACGCTGGAATCGAGGACGGCGTCGAGGACGGCCTCGATGATGGTCCCGTCGCGATAGGGGAGGAGCTGCTTGGGGCGGCCCATGCGGCGCGATTGTCCGGCGGCGAGAACGAGAGCAAAAACGCGGCGCGACATGGAGGCTATTGTACCTGAGTCGGCGAGGTGCGCGCAGCGGGGGGACCATCGACCGGAAAGGGGCCATCGACGCGGGTGGGCTTGTCCTTGCGGCGCACCTCGACGAGCTGGGCGATGATGCTGACGGCGATTTCCGGGACGGTGACGGCGCCGATGGACAGGCCGATGGGGGCATGGACGCGATCGAGTCTGGCCCGGTCGACGCCGAGGGCGACGAGGTCGTCGAAGATGAGCTTTACTTTTCGCTTGCTGCCGATCATGCCGATGTAGCGGGCCGGGCTGTCGATGACGGCTTGCAGGGCCTGCTCGTCGTGATTGTGGCCGCGGGTGACGACGATGACGTAGGTGTTTTCGTTGATGGGCTGGGCGGAAAGGGTTTGGGCGATATCTCCGACGACGGCGCTGATGGGCGGGGGCAGGCGCGACGGACCGCACAGGTCGGCGCGGTCGTCGATGACTGTGACGTCGAAGTCGAGCGGGACGGCGAGGCGTGCGACTTCGCAGCCGACGTGGCCGGCGCCGGCGATGATCAGGCGGGCGGGGGCTTCGATGTGGAGGCGGTATTCTTCCAGCTTGTCGGCCTCACCGACGCGCAGGGGGACATCGACGCTCAGCCCTTTTTCGAGGAGGTGGACGGCCTCGGCGAAAGGAGCGGCTTGCTCTTCGCTGCGAATGGGCGTCACGGCGACACGCATGGTTCCGCCGCAGATGAGACCATCGTCCCAGCCGTAGTCGTGGTCGAGCTTGAAGGTGAGCAGGGAAGACTCGTCTCGCTGGAGCAATTCAAGGGCGCGCTTGCGGACTTCGGCCTCTACGCATCCGCCGCCGAGGGTGCCTTCAGTGGTCATGTTCTCGTGTAGGAGCATCGCCGCGCCGGCGGCCTGGGGGGTTGAGCCGTAGGAACCGACAACAGTGCAGAGAGCGACGCGCCGGCGCTGTTCGACCTGGCGAGCGAGCGAGCGGAAGATGGAGACGAAGGGGTTCATGGGCGGGCTCACGATGAAAACGGTTTGCTTCGAGTCCCCAAATCAATAGAGAACAAGGACAGACGCCTGCTTATCGTGGTCAAACTCCTGAATCACGCGCTGATGCGATCGCATGATCTCCACGATCATGTCGGTTGAGCAGTTACCTCGCCTTATCCAAATAACTTTGGGCGGGAATCCCTCCATCACACTCCGTTCGTGGAAATCCGAGTCTTTGCTCACGATGGTGAATCCATTTGTTCGAGCGTATTGCCAAACCTCCGAGTCTGCCGCAGCGGCCAGCCCTACGTTTCTAACATGAGCCGAACCGGGAAAAGGCAGCTCGAGTTCTTTGACAAGTCGATCGGAGAGGTTCCGATCGAATAAGAGTTTCACTTAGCAACTGCCTGAAGATGACGCTCACGATCAGCCGCGAAGCTCAGACAGGCGGTAATGTCGGATGGCTTGAGGTCAGGGAAGTCACGCAGGATGTCCTCGTGGCTCATCCCGGAGGAAAGATAATCGAGAATGTCATAGACGGTGATGCGCAGCCCTCGAATGCAAGGCTTGCCGCCGCGTTTTCCAGGTTCCAGCGTGATGATCTGTCGATAGTCCATAAACGATTCTCGAATTGCAGCGATCCAAGCTAATTATACATCGATCAAACTTTGCCGACCAGGAAATACGGCGATGCAGATTCCTGGTTACTTACTCCTTGGCCCGAGAATTGCCCGGGCGGCGGGGCTGTCTTTCATCGGGAGTCGGGTGCGGCGAATCTTGTCAAACGAATACAGCGCGCCGGCGACGGCGGGGGCCGTCGGCACGAGACCGATCTCACCGACACCGCGGGCGCCGAACGGCGTTTCGGGGTCGGGCTCTTCGACGAGGATGATTTCCAACTCCGGCATGTGATGGGCGCGAAGGACGCCGCAGCTTTTGACGTCTTCGTAGGAAGGTCGTCCATTTTCGCAGGGGAAGTCCTCGGTGAGGGCGTATCCGAGGCCCATGTGCAGGCTGCCTTCGATCTGACCTTCCACCAATGTCGGGTTCATGGCACGGCCGACGTCGTGGGCCGCGATTACCTTCTTCAGGCGACCTTCGTCGTCGAGGATGACGACCTGGGTGGCAAAGCCGTAGGTCAAATGTGTTTTGGGATCGGGCACGTTGGCGCCGAATTTGTCGGTCTTGTAGCAGGTCCACTCGCCTTCGTAGACCCTTCCGATGAGATCGGAGAGCCCGCTACCGGCGTCGAGGTCGGATTTAAGCTTTCGTGCGGCGAGCTGGACGCCGTAGCAACCGAGGACGGTGCCTCTGCTGCCGGTCGTCTGGCCGCAGTCGATGGCGTGCGTGGTATCTGCCTGGGCATCGAAGAACTCGGCGGGCAGCCCGGTCTCGGTGACGGCCGTCTGAATGAGGACGGTGAAGAGGCCCTGGCCCATTTCGGTGAAGCCGGTGCGGATGGTGATGCGCCCGGACTTCTCGACGGTGAGGGTTGCGCGGCCGTGCTCGGGCAGGCCATTGCCGATGCCGACGTTTTTGATACCGCAGGCGATGCCGGCGAACTTTGCTCCGCGATAGGCGTCTCGCACCGCTTCAAGCGTTTTGCGCAGGCCGAAGGGTTTGGTGAGACGCTGGCCGGTGCAGAACTGTTCGCCGAGTTCGAGGATGTTGCGGCTGCGGATTTCCCAGCCGTCGATGCCGACCTTTTCGGCGAGGATGTCGAGGCAGCCTTCGACGGCGAAGGCGGACTGATTGGCGCCGAAGCCGCGCATCGCGCCGCAGGGCGGATTATTGGTGTAAACCGCCAGGGCCTCGATATCGATATTGGGGATGCGATAGGGGCCGGCGGCGTGACCGGCGGCGCGTTCGAGGACTTTTGCGCCGACGGAGGCGTAGGCGCCTTTGTCGCCGATGATCCGGGCGCGCAGGGCGGTGATGCGCCCGTCTTTATCGCAGCCGACTTTGAGCTGCGACTTGACCGGATGGCGCTTCGGATGGAGGCGCAGGCTCTCGGGGCGGGTGAGGGTTGTTTTGATCGGTCGGCCGGTGAGGTGGGCCAGCAGCGCGGTCTGGGCCTGAATCGACATGTCCTCTTTGCCGCCGAAAGCGCCGCCGTTGGAGACGAGCTCGACGTGCAGGCGCTCGATGGGCCAGCCGAGAACTTTGGCGACCTGTCGCCGATCATCGAAGATTCCCTGACCCTGGGAGAGGAAGTGCAGTCCCAGTTTTTCGCGCGGCCCACGGGTGGACAGCTTCATCGTCTCAGTCCACGAGCGGGCGGGCGCTTTGCCGTCGGCGTCGAGATCGACGGGCATCGCGATGCAGGCCTCGGGCTCGAGGTACATATGCTCGATGCGCTGCGTTTCCCATGTGCCCTCTGCGATGTGGGCGCTGGCGGCGAAGGCGGCATCTATGTCGCCACGAACTAACGCAGATTTTGAGAGAAGGTTTCCGGCGGGGTGAATTTTGGGGGCATCGGGCTTCAGTCCATCTTCGGGGGTGGAGACCGGCGTGCGCACCTCGTACTCCACTTCAATCAATTCGGCGGCGCGTCGGGCTGTCTTTTCGTCTATTGCGGCGACGGCGGCAAGGATGTCTCCCACGCAGCGCGTTTCTTCGCCTTCGGCGATGAAGATCGGCCAGTCGGAGACGATGAGGCCGACGAAGCGATCTCCGGGGACGTCTTTTGCCGTTGCGATGGATAGAACGCCCTCAAGTGCGAGGGCCGCCGAGGTGTCGATGCGCTTGACGAGGGCTCGCGGGTGATCGCTGAAGCGCATGGCGCCGAAGGCCATGCCCGGGACGGCGATGTCGTCGATGTATTGGTGTTCTCCGAGGACGCAATCGGTGCCGTTGTATCGAGACAGCCGCGAGCCGACGCCGCCGTAGGCCGCAGCCGGTTGACCGTTGTTGGGCTCGGCGCGTTCGCAGGGCATGGGATCGCCGCGCCGGACTTTTCCGAGCAGTTCAACGGCGTCGATGATCTTGGTGTAGCCGGTGCAGCGACAGAGGTGGGCTCGAAAGTCGCCGGCGATCTCTTCGCGCGAGGGGCAGGGGGTTTTTTCGAGAAGGGCGTGGCCGCGCATGGCGAAGCCGGGGATGCAGAATCCGCATTGGACGCCGCCGGAATGCACGAAGCAATCGGCTATTTGCGCTCGTGTTTCGGGGGGCAGCCCTTCGAGAGTCGTCACCGATTTTTGGGCGACCATTGAGGCCTTCATGGTGCACGATAGGCGCGGCTTGCCGTCGATGAGAATCGTGCAACAGCCGCATTGACCCAAAGGCTGGCAGCCGTCCTTCGGCGAAGTGATGCCCAGTCGATCGCGGAGCAGGTCGAGCAGCGAAAGGTCGGTAATATCCTCGACGGTGACGGACCGCCCGTTTAATTCAAAGCTGATCGTGTCGGATTTGGGGGCGACAGCCATGACGCTGGATCCTCTGGGGTCGAAAGGGCGACTCTCTTCATGATATCGACTCGCGCAGGATCATTCAAAAAATCGGGGCGATTGTCTCGCCGCCGAACCCCTCCCGTTTGACCGGCATTGGCCATCGACATAGCATCGCGGGCACTATTGAATGCAGACCCAGTCAAGCCGATTCGCCCTGCAGCGATAGTCGGGCGAGCCTTGACCCAATGAGGACTCAGTCATGAGGGGACGCCGATTCGGGGGAATTTTCTTAACAATTATCATGGCCATTGGCGCGATCACGTCTGCGACCGGCGCAAATACCACGGCGGACGGCGTGCTGGGGCAGGGTAATTTCGTCGACAATGCGCCCAACCCGCCGGTCGGGAGTCCGACGGCGGCGAATCTGGCGCTTTCAAACGCCGCACACCTGGCTGTTTCACCCGACGGAAGAATTTACGTGTCCGACCCCGATAATCATCGCGTGTTGAGTTGGCCGACGGCGCGGCTTCTTGCCAACGGCGCGCCGGCCGACATGGTTATCGGCCAGCCGGATTTTGTGAGTGCCGTCCCGAACAATGGTGGACTCAGCGCGTCAAGTCTGTTTCTCCCGCAGGGGGTCTGGGTGGACGGCGATCGTAATCTCTGGGTCGCGGACGCCTTCAATAATCGCGTGCTGAAATTCAACGACCCGTTGACCGATGGATCGCCCGGCGCGGCGGACCTGGTCATCGGTCAGCCGGACTTTGTACATGCGGATGCGAATCTTGGCGGGGGATTTACCGGCGTGGACGTCGCCACGGCGCAGTCGATTCTTTTTCCGGGCCGCGTCGTAGTGAGCGGCGACGATGTCTGGGTCGCCGATGCCGGGAACAGCCGGGTGCTGCATTACACGAACCCGACGACGAACCTGCCGGCGGCCGATCTCGTGCTCGGGCAATTCGACGACTTTAATTGTCGCGTCAAGAACAACGACGGCACATGTACTGAGAAATTTGGCGACCTCGCGTCCTCTGATAATCTCTTCAATCCGATCGGCCTGGCTCTCTCCGCGTCCGGAGCGCTTTATGTTGCCGATTGGAACAATCATCGCGTGCTGCGTTTTGACGATCCGCTCGTGACCGATACGACCGCTGATGCCGTTTACGGTCAGCCGGACCTCGACAGCAATGCCCCGGACAACGGCGGCACGCTTGCTGGTCTGGAGCTACCGATCGACGTGATCGTGGATGGGGCGGGCGATCTTTTTGTTGCGGATTCGGGGAACAATCGAGTCCTTGTCTATCTTGATGCGGCGGCGGATGCCTCGCCGGATTTGGTCTTCGGGCAATTGGGCAGTCTGTCCTCGTCGGACGTCAATCACGGTCTTGGATTCTTCGCCACTGATGCCGACGGCCTCTTCGGTCCAACGGGTGTCGCGCTCGATTTCGCCGGAAACGTCTATGTCGCGGACACGAACAACAGTCGCGTGCTAAGGTTTGACGTGCCGATCAATCGACTGGGCGATCTGAACTGCGATGAAGTTGTCGACCTCATGGATGTTCAGCCGTTCGTTTTGGCCGTGGTGGACCAGGACGCTTACGAAACGGCATTTCCGGGCTGCCCGCCGTCACTGGCCGACATGAATCAGGACGGACGCATCGATGCAGCGGACGTGCAGCAGTTCATTTTACTCCTGACGAACGGTTGATCGTTGAAGAAACGCGGACTGACACTGATCGAACTGCTCGTCGCCATCGGCGTGATTGCCTTGCTGCTGGCGATTCTCCTGCCGTCGCTTTCCGGCGCGCGACGCGACGCACGCAGCCTGGTCTGCAAGTCGAACATTCGCTCGCTGATGTCGGGAATCCTTGCCTATGGGGCCGGCGCGGACGACTCCATCATTCCGTCGTACAACCTCAAGGGCGTGAGCTTTTCGGTGCGAAGCCCGCTGGACGGCTGGGGGCCGATTCTCGACAAGGGGAATTTCATCGTGGGCTCGCGGGAAATCGCCGGCAATCCATTTTGCTGCCCGAGCACGGCCAACGTTGCCGGGATGGCGGGGACCCAGACCGGAACGAATCCTGAGAATCCCAAGGGCTATATGGACTGGCCCGCTGTCATGACACTGTCACACGTGTATGCCAGCACGATTCCCGATCAGGGGTTCGGGAAGATCGTCCGGGTCGGATACTGGATCAACGGTGACAATCCGATCGGTCGCCCGGCCAGCTTCATTCCCAACGTGCATTTCACCGGATCCGTCGGCTACGGGCCGGACCCTGACGGAAAATTCATGGGTCCCAATCATTTCAGCATGATCAAATGGCCCTCGCGCCTCATCGCTCTTGCCGACGGTCTTTATACAGGAAATCAGGAGCGCACCCGGCTCGGCGATCAGAATCTTCGTGTGGGTTATCGCCACTCCGGCCGCGTGGGGATGGCTAATGTCGGTTTTGCCGACGGTCATGTCGCCGAACTGGCGGGAGATCACTTCCCGCGCAAGGCAGGGGAGGGCGGCCTTCCGCTCGACGTGGTTCGTGCCGAAAACCTCGGCGAGCGCCCGACGCTCTATTCCAACCCGGAGCGCGACCTCGCGCTTCAGCCTGGTTCCTGATATGATTCGCGCCACGAGGTGCGGCCCATGAAATCATCATCCATCGCGCGCGCAATTCTGGGAGCTTGCCTATTTGCAATTCCGGGGATGGCGGGCGGTTGCTCACAGTATCAGCTTGGCGCCGCTACGACGGAGCGCGTCACCAAGGAGGAGCTGCGCGACAAGCTCGAGGCCGGACAGGACAATTTTGAAGCGACGATTCGACGGGCCTGCGACCTTCTCGTCGAAGCCGAGGGCGGCCGACGAGTCAAGCGATTGACGCTTATCTGGCAAATGAGGATTCTGCCGATGTCGCGCGACGCCATCAATCAGGACAACCCGATCGCCGGGCTCGTCGACCTCTGGGTGCTCGCGGTGCGAATGCGCCTCTACCTCACCGAGGGCGACGGCAAGAATCTCTTCGGCCCTCATCAGAAAATTGCCATCGATGCGGCAGACACCTGCGAAGATGACATCAGCCGTCTCGCCCCGTTGGTTCTCTCGGCGGATCGTCTTACGGAGATCCACGATCGCATCTACGCTGTTGCCCGAGATCATCCGCTTCACGGTGAATTCAGCGGATCGCAGGTGCAGACGATGGTTGAGTCGCAGAAGGACGAGGTGCTCCAGGGCGTGCTTGCGATTCCGCTGGTTCCATTTCGCTGGCTCGGCGGAATCGATGAATCAGCACAAGCGATCAAGGGATTCACGGTCGTGGCAGCCCACCTGACTGACGTGGTTCAGGGCCTCGCGGCCGACGCCCGACTCCAGACGCAACTGCTGATGCTGGAGGCCGAGGACCTGGACAGCGTGAAGAGCACCGTGACCGGCATGACGAAGATTTCGGAAAGCTCCGAGCGCCTGGCCACGGTCGCGGAGAAGCTCCCAGAAGATTTGCGTCGAGAGCTCAGTTCGGTGGTAGAGGAGATCGACGCGCGGCAGTCAGAAATCCAGGAGACGCTCAAGGAGGCTCGCGAACTGAGCGAACGAATCGAGTTGGCCGGCCGAAGCGTCGCGGCGGCCGGGGATGCGTGGAGTGGGACTGCGAAATCAATTGAGGAGATGGTGGCCAGTTTTCAATCAGATTCGACCGCGCCGGGTGACGAACGGGGCGCGGTATCGGATTCCACCGTTCAATCCGCGGCAGCGATCGACAATGGGCCGGAATCGAACGTGTCGACGAGCCAGCCCGCACCGTATGACATCAATGACTACCGACGAACGGCCGAAGCCCTGACCGAAACGGCCACCCGGCTTCAAGGACTCGTTGCGGATCTGCGTAGTCTTGTTGACGACGGACCTGTGACACGCCGCCTGGCGGAAGTATCCAGCGAGGCGAGGCGGGTTCTCCTGGAGAGTGAGTCGGTCGCCGATCGCGTCACCGACCGCGCCGCGTGGCGAGGGGTTCAGCTTGTCTTGCTGTTGTTTGCCTGCCTGGTGGTGTATCGGTTCCTGTCAGTGAGGGTCATTCGGTCGAGAGGAACCGCTTGAACCGTCGGGGGGACTTTAATGCCGATCTACTGTACCGGGCAGGTCACTTGACGATCTTCAACGTCACGCGGTCGTGCGTCTGCTCGGTGACTGTGTAGGTAACGCCGTCGACCTTCAATTCTTCCACCCGACTGACCAGGCGCTCTGTGTCGTAGGACCAATCCACCTCGATGTTGCAGACGTTGCTGGCGAGTTGTCGAAGCTGGATATCCTGTACGCCGTCCACCTCGCGCAGGGCGGCCTCCAGCGTTTTGAAATCTGCACGACTGCAATCTTCGAGGACGAGTTGAACCGTGCGGTGAACATTCTGCCGCTTGCGCCAGGCCTCGCCGATGTCGCGGAGGATGTCGGCGGCGTGCTGCTCGGCGCATCGTCGCAGGGCGTCATCGCCGCCGGCGTTGTAGTTCGTCGTGTTATGCGGGAGCGAGTAGCTGTTGGACATGAGCATCTGGGCGCTGTCGGTGTGATAGGCGCGGATGTTGATCGTCGCGGTCCAACGGGCCAGCGTCTTTCCCGCCAGTTCGGTTCTGCCGGCGTGACGGGCTTCGGCATTTCCCTTGATGACGACATCGGCGCCTGCCGACAGGGCCAGCGACGCGAGCTTTCGTACGTCGTCCTTGAGCGCCGCCGCCTCGGCATCCCGGTCGCGCGTCGCATCCGCGGCGCTCTTGTCACCGAGGCGGACGCCGTTTTTCAGGAAGAAATTCTCCAGCACGCCCTGGACCACGCCGTTTGTCTTCGCCGGGTTCTCATCCTCGGCGTCATTGTCTTCCAGCACCACGATCATGCATCGGGGATTACCTTCGGCAGCGAGGGTATGTGCTAGCCGGGTCCACTCCGACTCGAAGCTGACAGTTGAGACCACGGCGCGAACGGTGCAGTAGCTGACCCCGCCTTCGACCCGCTGCGCGACGACTTCGAACTCCTCAACATAGCCGGCGGCGGATGCCATCACCTTGTCATAGACCGCGGCGTAGTTTTTTGTGTTGGTCTGGGTATTGATGAAAGTGCCGCAGGCCTGCTCAACGGCGCGGCGCAGGGCGTCCTGCTTGGCCTGCTCCATGGCGTTGAAGTTTTCGCCCGCGGCTTTTCCCTCGATGGTGATTTCACGGGTCTTAGGAGCCGCGATGAGGTCACCGGCGGGGTACAAGCTCATCATCGCGATCAACGCGAGCCCACACCGCCTCGATCTCCGGGTCTGCACACGCATATGGCTGCTCCTTTTTGCGAGGTCTCGACTAATCCGCCGAAGCATACAGCGCGACGCGGGATTCTTCGACGACGGTCGCGTGGCACGCCGGGTTGGGCCTCGATTTGGCGGAACGTAAGATAAGGAAATAAAAGCATTTAAGGCGCTATCCGTGGACGCCTTCCGGATGCGAAGATTCGCGCTTGCGACCGGTTGAATCAGAATGGCGGGCGAGTTGTATTTCTCCACAATTCTCCGATATAGTCTGTAACTCCTCGCGGGGTCCGACCTTGCGGGAGACTCATTCTCTTGCCGGCGTGTCGTCACGCGCCGCGAGGGCGGAGTGGTTGTCGGTGCGTGGCTAGCGCGGTCACCCGGCGATCGAAGGTAGCACGGGATCAGACTCTGTTCGATCTTCCCGGCAAATAACACGACGATCGACGGGGGCATCGCGACTCCGCGTTGCCGAATTACGAAACGCTTAGGCGTCGATCGTGAAATATCTCACGAGATGGCTCGGCGTCAGGCGGAAGAGAAACTTGCCGGGCAGGATCCTGGCGGGCACGAAAACTTGAATTCATGGCCGGCATTCCCTGGTCCAGGGGGCGGCCTGATATGTTTGAACGACGGTGTAACACGAAACGCAGAAAAGCAGGAGTTGAGATGGTGAGTGCAACTGACCGACAGCAACGACAGACGATCGCAAGGTGGGCGCCGATTGCGGCGGTGTTACTTCTGGCCGGGTTTCCGGGCATGGCCTCGGCACAGGACGCCGGCGCGCCGGTCGGCCTGAGCGGCATTCCGTGGATCTGGTGGAGCGCCATGGTCAGCGCGTTCATCGGGCTTTTCTTCGCCTACAAGTTCTACAAAGAGATCATGAGCAAGAGTGAAGGCGATGAGAACATGAAGCTCATCGCGGGCTTCGTTCGCGACGGCGCATACGCCTACCTGTGGCGTCAATACAAAATTGTCTTCCTCGTTTTCATCGGCCTTTCGCTGGTGCTTGCCTATCTCGCGTTCGGCCTCGGCGTTCAGCACAAGATCGTGCCGTTCGCCTTCCTCACCGGCGGTTTCTTCTCCGGTCTGTGCGGATTTATCGGCATGAAGACCGCGACCAACGCCGCCCACCGAACGACGGCGGGGGCCCGTGAGAGCCTTAATCAGGGCCTCGTTGTGGCGTTCCGTGCCGGCTCGGTCATGGGACTCGTCGTGGTCGGTTTTGCATTGCTCGACATCACCGGCTGGTTCATCGCGCTGCGCTTGTATGGCGGCGAAGACATGACGTTGACGACGATCACGGTCGTCATGCTCACCTTCGGCATGGGCGCTTCGACGCAGGCCCTATTCGCGCGCGTCGGCGGCGGAATTTACACGAAGGCCGCGGACGTCGGCGCGGACCTGGTTGGAAAAGTTGAGGCCGGCATTCCCGAAGATGACAGCCGCAACCCCGCCACCATCGCCGACAACGTCGGTGATAACGTCGGCGACGTCGCTGGCATGGGCGCCGACCTTTATGAGTCCTACG
>WBZR01000398.1_pt1 | contig 71564 bp, 49 predicted proteins | sample 5204231 | NCBI WGS metagenome assembly WBZR01 (sample SAMN12412403, study PRJNA552823) | activated sludge metagenome | isolation source: activated sludge from anammox sidestream of wastewater treatment plant... | place: USA: Virginia | collected 2017-08 | reverse complement strand
AATAAGATTCTAAAAATGAGTTTGCACATGAAACGAAGGTCATGGATAACAAGGTTGTGGAATCAAATGGACAATATCAAATCCCCCTTTTTGAGCATCCAAAATGATCCCTAATGAATTTTTTGGGTTAAATGAAAGTGTATCTGCAGAGCGCAAAGATTGGAAAAAAGTTCAGGTGAATTTTCTGCCACCTGAACTTATTTACTATTGATATACTTAGCGAGTATTATTTTAGCTGAAAAACATCTGTACTGCCATTGTTATTGCCACATATTAGTATTTTACTTTTGTTGGAAGAAGGGATGAGTGCCATATCTCTTGCGTCCTTCGTGAGCCATAGTCCGGATTCCCTTGAAGGCAAGGGTTTGAAAGCTCCTTTTCCGTCACCCAAAAGTATAAGACCGGTACAACCATCGAACACACCTGTTTCGGTTTCGAAGCCTCTGTCATTTCCGCTTAATAGCACATCAAGGTTGCCGTCTTTGTTCAAATCATCAATAATTATGCACCTTATCGGAGCTATCTGTGCTTCGTTAGGCAGGTCGGTTCTTGTAAATTTCCCTTTCTCATTTGTAAATAGACTGGAGTTGAGTACAAAGGTTTCGAGTTTAATGGCTGACGATAAGGCATCACCAAATACTTCTTGTATGGTAGCTTTGGAGTAAGCAGCATATCTTGGGTATTTTTTCTTAATCATCGGTACTTGTTTTGCCAATTGGTCTCGTTGAGCATAAGGAAAGATATTGCCATTTCGGGTAAAACACATGACAGGGTCAATACTGCCATTGTTATCAAAGTCTTTTGCGTACATTACTATAGGGCTCTTTTCAGAGGCACGGTGCCGTGAATTTTTTCCCAGATTGCCAGCTACTATATCCAGGTCACCATCTTTGTCAAAATCAGCAATTACTATAGAGTTCCACCAGCCATTGGTTTTTTCAAGGTCAAATGACGTGATAGCATTCTTATAAACTTTACCTTGTTTCTTAAATACGGTTATAGGCATCCATTCTCCGCACACGACTATTTCGGGTATTTTATCACCGTCAAGGTCTGCTGCTTTTATATCCGACACCATACCCATTTGGGAGAATTCTGGACAAAACTCTGCTGTGGCATCTCTGAGTACACCCTTGTCATTTTTATAAATGAAACTTTTGGGAATGGTAGGGAATGCCCCCGGTACCACTCTTCCGCCGATGAGCAAATCCTGGTCTCCGTCGCCATCTATGTCAAAAACGAGAAAACGCCCAACATTTTGTTTGAGGTCTTGGATAGCATTTGTGTTGCGTTTAAAATTTCCTTTACCATCGTTGGTATAAATTCTTAGCTGGTAGTAGTCTGTCCCGTCCGGATTTTCATTTCCACCACTGCCTACTACAAGGTCAAGGTCGCCGTCACTATCCACATCAAGGAATTTGCTATCTGTATCTTCGCAATTTCTGTCTTTATCAAAGTCGGGTTGAATGGTTCGTTTAAATTTTCCTCCCGGCAGTTGTATGTACAGCGCTCCGGGTTCGCCTTGTTTTTCATGATTGCCGGTGGCTCCACCAATATAAATGTCTTCAAGCTTGTCGCCATTGACATCACCGTGTGCTATATAAGGGCCAAGATTGGAGTAATAATGTGGTATAAGGCGTTCGTAGTTGAAGTCAATATATTCATTTTCAGAATGCACGAAATCCAACTTGCTTGCTTTTGTAATGTCTTCAAATAATGGTGCCGGTTTGGGCAATACAGTTAGTGCCTGATTGCCTGCCTCAGCATATTTTAGATTCAGTTTTTGATTGGTATTGACATTCGTAAGTACTTGGGTCTTTCCATCAGGCCATCGTATCTCCAATCTTTCTATTGATTTTTCATTGCCCGTACCGAAATGCAGGATAGGCTCACTGCTTGACATAAATCCATGGTTGGTGTACATTTCCTGATACTGCATCTGACCTTTGTTGTAGATCCATGCTTTAGTGCCTAAGCCAAACTTGTTTTTGTCAGGACCGCTTAGTTTAATCTGTAGATAGGTGTGGTCTGCCAGTTGGCTGGTTTTGTTTTCAAAAATAAATGCCGGATCGAGGATGTTATTGACGACGAGGTCAAGATCGCCGTCACCATCAAGGTCAGCATAAGCAACACCATTGGAAAAGGATGGTTCACCGGTTTTCCAGGCATTGGTCATGTTTTCGAATGTAAGGTCACCTTTATTTCTGAACATGTAGTTGGGTAGTTTGTGTTCAGGAATGATATTGAGAAACTCGTTTACATCCGGGAAACGTCGGGGTGTAACGCCACCGGTTTTCTGAATAGAGTCACGTGTATAAACCATATAGTCATTGTCAGTTACATCGTGTCGGTATCCGTTTGTTATGAAAATATCTTTGTTGGTGTCGTTGTCAAAATCTGCAAACACACAACCCCAGCTCCAGTCGGTATTGGATATACCTGCCATTTGCCCTATTTCAGAAAAGAAGTCGTTACCTTGATTGAGCTGTAGCATATTCCGCGAGGCTTGGTGCCCGTATCCGTATTGAACAAGCAGGTTATACCTTTCGTATTGCATGATGTTCATAAGCTGTTTGTATCTGACCTGGTCTTCGGATATCATATCAAGGGTCATGATGTCGGGCAGACCATCATTGTTGAAGTCGGCGACATCGCTACCCATACTGTTTTGTGAACTGTGTCGGAGAATCTGTGAGAATTTGTCTGTAAAGCCACCTTTTTGGTTATTGATAAATACAAAATCTGGCTCTATATAATCATTGGCCACAAAAATATCGGGATAGTTATCCATATTTATATCAGCGGCTGTAGCACTTAATGAAAATGCAGATGTGTTGAGGCCAATACTTGCACTTATGTCAGTGTATTTGCCATTGTCATTCCGATATAGTCTGCTCGATTCGAAGGGAGTCTGAGCAAAGGTTTCACGTGTTATTTTTCCATCGTCAGACTGGCGAAGTCTCGTTTTTGTGGCTTGGTCGAATCCTACCCGGTGATTCATCATGAACATATCTAAGTCACCGTCCAGGTCATAATCGAAAAATACGGCATGGTTTGTATTGGCATTTCCAGCCAGATTATATTCCTGAGCCTGATTGGTGAATGTGAGGTCTCTGTTGTTGATGTACAGATAATTGTCCTTTTTGCCATCATCTTCCCGAGATGTACGGCATACATATATATCGAGATATCCGTCGTTGTTGACATCGGCCATTGTTACGCCTGTTTTGAATCCGGCATTGGCAGCCACTCCTGCACGATCGGTAATATCCTCAAACTTCATGTTGCCCTTGTTGAGGTAGAGTTTGTTGGTACCGAACGTTGCTGTGAAATAGATGTCGGGCAATCCGTCATTGTTGATGTCACCCACCGTTACGCCACCTCCATTGTAGAGATATTCGTAATTCAGGATATTATATACATAATCTTCCTTTAAATGATTTGAAAATGTGACACCAGTTTTTTCAGGCGATAACAATTCAAATCTTTGCGGACCGGAGGGAACAGTATTTTCCTCTGGTTGCGAATTATTTTTGCAGGCAATCATGCCAAGAGTGATGGCTACAACAGTAAAAATTTTTCGAGACATAGTGTTTTGCTAATTATATTAGAATCATTACGTACTGCGAAAAATTCTGTTTCACTTCCGCTAATCTTCTAATATTTCTCTAATACCTGGCAGTTCTTTACCTTCGAGGAGTTCGAGCATAGCACCACCTCCGGTTGAAACAAAACTGACTTTATCTTCCAGACCCATACTGTTAATAGCAGCTGCGCTATCACCTCCACCTATTAAAGAAAATGCCCCATGACCGGTTGCTTCTACTACAGCTTTGGCTATTTCATTTGTTCCGTTAGCAAAGTTTGGCATTTCGAAGACGCCCATTGGTCCGTTCCAGAGTATTGATTTTGATTCTGTTATCACACGTGTGAATTCTGAAATTGCTTGCGGGCCGATATCAAGACCCATCATACCTTCAGGAATGGACATATTGTCTGCCATTGCTGTTTTTGCATCATTAGTAAAACTGTCGGCTACCTTACTGTCTTTCGGTAGTAGTAGATTGATCCTTCCTTTGGCTTTTTCTAATATTTGCTGTGCATTTTCAAGGCGATCTTCTTCTACAAGAGAGTTGCCTACATGCCCGCCCATTGCCTTGAAGAATGTATAAGCCATCCCACCACCTATAATCAGATTGTCAACCGAATCAATCATTTTTTCAAGTAGAAGGATTTTGTCTGACACTTTTGCACCGCCTATGATGGCGGTAAATGGTTTTTGTGGGTTATGGGTAAGTCTGGTGGCACTGGCCAGTTCTTTTTCCATCAAGAATCCGAATCCTCTTACATTTTTTGCAAAATACCTCGCTATGATACAGGTAGATGCATGTGCACGGTGTGCAGTTCCGAATGCGTCATTGATATATGCCTGTCCGAGTGAAGCCAACTGTCGGCTGAATTCTTCGTCTCCTTTTTCTTCTTCCTTATGGAATCGAGTATTTTCGAGCAACAAAACTTGTCCGGCAATGAGTGATTTTGCGATAGCTTCGGTTTTTTCGCCGATGCAGTTTTCTGCAAAAAGTACTTCGCGTCCGAGTAATTTGGATAGTTCCGGTATTATATTTCTTAATGAAAATTTCTGTACATCAATAGATCCGTCGGGGAGTAGTTTCTTCAATGGCCGTCCCAAGTGCGACATAAGGATGACAGAAACACCATCAAGAGACAGTAAATACTCTATTGTGGGCAATGCCTCTCTTATTCTTTTGTTGTCAGTAACATTCAGATGATTGTCGAGTGGTACATTGAAGTCAACCCTTACAAGTATTCGTTTTCCGACTAAATCCAGATTTTGCATCTCCATTGTTTTTGACCACGAAAATAGTAAAAATATAGGATACGGAAAGTCTTTTGTCGTAAAACAATTCGTAAAAATACAGTTGTAAATACCCTGACAGAATCAAATAGGTAGTTAATTGCTTCAATTGCTTATTTCTTGTTAAATATAGCTGAATAAGCAGAGCCAATAAACATTACAAGAATACAACCAATTGCATTGAACCACAGATATCCGATATCACTGAAGAAATAGCCCAAGATGACTACTGTCTCTGCAACTATGGCACCTACAATTACGCCATTGGCACTTACTTTTTTAAGGAAAATGGCAGAAACCACTACACCCAGTATCGTACCATAAAACAATGAACCCAGAATGTTGACAGCCTGAATCAGATTTTCTAAAGGAGCTGCCCAAAGTGCAAATATCATCAATAGTATTCCCCAGCCGAGTGTTACCATTTTCGACATTTTGAGGTAATGTTCGTCTGTTGCATCTTTTACCCAATTTCGTTTATAAATATCTACGATAAAGGTAGTAGCAAGAGCATTGATCTCGGAGGCTGTAGATGACATCGCAGCCGAGAATATCATGGCAAGTAACAGACCGATGACACCTACCGGAAAATAATTGAGCACATAGTACATGAAAATGTAGTCTTCGTCTTTTACTTTGGCAGATGGATTAGCCTGACTTATCTTTTCGCGTGCCTCCAGGCGGAGTTCGCGGATTTTTTTGTTGTAATCTTTTAGTTTCTGGCTAAAAGTTTCGTCACTTAGATTGTCTTTTGCAATATTTTCTGTAATAAATGTTTTCCTATCATTGAATACTACATCAAATTTGGCTTCCAGGTTTTTGTATTCATTTGCAACTTCTGTCTTCATTACGTTCTGACGATTGACTTCATTGAAATGTAAGGGTGGTTGCTGGAACAAGAAGAAAATATATACCATCAAACCGGTGAGCAGTACAGTAAACTGCATCGGTATTTTTACCAGACCATTGAACATCAAACCAAGTCTGCTCTCGGTGAGCGTTTTTCCGGTAAGATAGCGTTGTACTTGCGACTGGTCGGTGCCAAAGTAGGATAGAAACAGAAAAAAACTAGCCAATAATCCTGACCAGATATTGTATCTTTCTTTGGGGTCAAATTTGAAGTCAACAATGTTCATTTTTCCGGCACTTCCGGCTATGCTGAATGTTTCTTTGATGCCTATGCCCGCAGGTAATTGTGAGTAAATGAGTATAATGGCCATGAAAAGCCCAAGTAGTATAATGGCCATTTGTTGTACCTGGGTTTTGGATACTGCATTACTTCCTCCAATAAGGGTATAAACAATAACGAAACTGCCAAGCATAAATATGGTGAATGCCATGCTCCAACCAAACAAAGCCGACAAAATGATGGCAGGAGCTATAAGTGTGATACTGGCCGACAAACCGCGCAATAACAAGAACAATACAGCTGTAAGTGTCCGTACTCGAACATCAAAACGCTGCTCTAAAAATTCGTATGCCGTGAATACCTTGAGTTTGTAGTATTGAGGTAGAATAAACACCGATAATACGATCATGGCCAACGGCAAACCAAAATAGAACTGTATAAAGCGCATTCCGTCTTCGTAAGCCTGCCCTGGTGTAGATAAAAATGTGATGGCACTCGCTTGGGTAGCCATTATAGAAAAACCAATGGTCCACCAGTTGAGTTCTTCATCGCCCATGAGGTAGGCACGTGTACTCGAGTTCTTTTTAGTCTTCCAAATTCCGAAAAGTGTAATAAATACAAGTGAACCCAATAATACCGACCAGTCTATCCAGCTTATCATTTATGGTTGAATATGGATGTTAACAAAATGAATACTACGAGTAACAGCAGATTGAATATGCCTACAAACAAATACCAGCCCGGCCATTTGCCAAAAACCGGTATTTTTTCTGAATTATTATTCTTCATTTCTTCAATTTTGTTGTACACCCAAAGATAGCATATTGGCGAGCAACTTGTAGGCTCCCGGTACGCCTACAGGCAATTGTCTGAATAAGGATAATGAACAATATACAAAGTTGCCATTACCGTACTTGCATGTTACCAGGCTCCCGTCAAGGTCTTGCTCACCCGGGTCATGGGTTTTAAGTAATTTTTGATATCGTGTATCATCGGTCGTTATAAAGTAGAGACCTCGTTCCTGCACCCAGGCTTCAAAATCTGCATTGGTCAGCTTATTTGGCATGTTGAAAATGCGGTGGTCTTTATCAAGCATTTGCATTGGTGCGTTTTCATCTGTTACTCTTCCTCTGGAAATAGTAAAAGGATAAGGGCCGATGTCCTTCGTTACCAGTCCAAAGGCTGTATTGTACTGACAGATCAGCGTACCGCCATTTTCTACAAATTTCATCATTATTTCGTGTTTGTTAGCCAGCATCTGTAAGGTGTTATAAGCGCGTACACCGGTGAGGATGACATCATAATTGCTTATTTTTTCTAATTCTATTTCTTCAGCCTTTATGAAATGAACATCTATGCCCAATTGTTTCAATGCTTCAGGTATCTTGTCACCGGCTCCGGTCAGATAGGCGATTTTTACCGGGCTGCATTTAATATCATCGTGTACCAACCTCGAATATGAAGGTTTCAACACACGTTGGGTCGGGATGTGGTCATAAGCTACTTCGACCATTGAGTTTCTGAATTCCTGCCCCTTTACTGTTGCTATAAAATTGATATCGGTCTCAGATTTTGCTGAAGGTGGACTTATTGTAAAACTGAACACTTGTTCGTCACCTTTTTTCTTAATGATGAACTTTTGGTTGTTGTTGCTGCATATCCAGCCATTGGTGGTTGTTACACTTACAGTGCCTTCCATATTATCTTTTGCTGCAGTAAGCTTTACTTGTATGTTTTTTGCCTTGTTGTCAGGAAAAAGTACAACATCTTCTACCGGATTGAGATACACATCAGGCATTACGTCAAAAGGTGTATAGACTTCACCTTTTGCAGGGTCTGTAAATTTGTAAATGACGTTGCGTCCGAATTCGAAATCTTGCCCATTGATATTTACACTAAAAACGACCTTCAGTTCACGCGGCGTTTCTGGTACTCCTCGCAGATCCGGATTGTTGACTACGTATAGCCCGTTATTCGGTTTGTCGGCTACCCAATATGGTCCTGTAAAGTTTATGCCGGATGGTGTTATTAAGTTCGACTCAAGCATCATATTGCCACCAGGTGGCAAAAGCTTCTCTAATAAGATGGTGTCCCATACATTTGGCAAAATACTTATCTTATTAAGCCTAAGTTGAAGCGGAGACCTGTTTGTAATTTCTGTTTTTATCTTCACATCTGCTGACCTGGTTGTGATGGCCGACACTGCGGCTGCCTCAAGGAATAATCCGGCTGCTGAAGCGATTATTTCCTTGAGATCTTCTAGTTTTTGATCTTTTCTTCGTGAATTCTCTACATTCTTATTGATAAATTGGTATAATTTTACCAAATCTGGTATAGATAAAGATGGGTTTTCAAATTTATAATTCTTCAAAATGTTTTCAATCATGGCATTTACCGGTTTGCCGCCTTTTAGTCTATTCCAGCTCAGATCGAGCCCTTCAAAAATATCATCTTTATTGCCGGTTTTTTTACCTTTTAGATATTCCAGGTATTCCTTTTGTTCGGTACGGCTACCACTGGTGCCGAAAGCCTGACACTTGTGCATGCTTCTTGATTCGGCGGCTATTTCATTGTTTGATCTGCCTGTGATAGGGTAGTAGTCACCTATCTCGATATTGGCAAGTGCAGATTTGTCGGCTTTGTCAAACTCTTCCTGACTTTTGTAGAAGAAATAAGATGTGTTAAAATAAATTCGGGCAGGCTGCCATGCTCCATATTTTTTATATGAATCCGGAAAAGCCCTTGCATCGTTGGCTAGGTCGAAGGCTTCAAGTCCTAGGATGGCAGAAGCTGTATGGTGTCCGTGCGTCTGTACAGTCGTATCAGAGGGGAAACGGTTGATGATGATATCCGGCTGCCAGTAACGGATAGCAGCTACAACATCCGACAATACTTCATTTTTGTCCCAGATATGAAGGGTTTCGGACGCTTTTTTTGAGTAACCAAAATCATTGGCCCTTGTAAACCATTGTTTTCCGCCATCTACACGTCGTGCCATTAGAAGTTCCTGTGTGCGGAGAATACCCAGCAAATCACCTGTTTCTGTACCTATCAGGTTTTGTCCGCCATCGCCTCGGGTTAGCGAAAGATAGACCGTATTGAGGTGTTGTTTATTTGAAAACCACGTGATGAGCCTTGTATTTTCATCATCAGGGTGGGCTGCGAGATACATTACTGTGCCTACTTTCTGCAGACTTTTTATTTTATTGTAAATATCACCTGAAGATGGTTTTAATGGCATTTGGGCTTGAGAGAAATTAACATTCCAGATAGTAGTGAAAAGCAAAATTGACCACTTGAAAAATGCTTGCATATCAGAGAAGTGTTTGTGCGTTTTTGTTGATGAAATGTTTGACTACAAACAAATATAAATACTTGAGCTCATAAATTGTTTATGTATGATGAAATAAATACAATACAATCATGCAGTAATGGTTGAATACAACTTTGCCTTGCCTTGTAGATATCGTAAACAGTTGAGGTCTGAAATGAAGCGATTTGCAATAAACAGTGGCCGTCATAAACAGGCAAGCAGTAGCCTACACTGTTGTTTTATTAACGGTTGCCTTAATTTTTTCATCATTAAGTATTGTCAGAATACGCCGGATGGTTTTCTTTTTAATCTCTTTTTCGAGCTCACGGTCCGGGTGCGAAAGAATATATTGAAATTTGAACGAAATAGAATTTTTCTTCAGTTCATAGACCTTCAGGTTATAGCTGTCCGGCTTTATATCCTTGTTGTAATCTGTCAGGCTGCTGATGAGTTTCGATTCGAGTTCTTCAATGGAAGTGAGATTTCGTGTATTCAATTCGAACTCTATACTTGTTTTTTTGACAGCGATTTTTGTATAATTGATGATTTTTGCTGAAAATGCCAGATTGTTTGGAATATAAATGAGGTCGTCATCATCACTCAGCAAGTGTAGGTTTATCAAAGTTATGTCAATGATTTTTCCTTTCTGATCTTCGATTTTTATATAATCATTGATGCTGAGCTGGTCAGACCAAGTTAGTACCATTCCGCTGATGGCATTGGCTACATAATCTTTTGATATAATGGCTATGGCTGCCGCAATGATAGAAAGCGAAGTGAAAAGTTCTTTAATGTTAATGTCAAGAAGCATCATCATCCAGAAACCCAGACCAAAGACCTTGACTATGGTAGCTATCTGGTTGATACCGACCACGATGTTATCCTGCTTGCGTATGCCGCGGTTTATTTTATAGAAAAAAACAATAATACGCTGGAGAAATTCAACAAAAAAGAAGAAAATTATGTACTTGGATAGCACCGACAAGTGGTGGTCGTAAGGTGGAGGAAATTGGAAAACACCTTTAAACTGGTCAATGATTGCCAAAGCCAGCAAAATAACTTTCACAAGGTTAATCCAAAGATTCTGACCGAACCTGTTAACACGCCGTTTGATAAGACTCGTCATAACACAAAGTTACAAAAAACATTTAAGCTAGGTTTACCTTTCCGCTTTTATGACAATAAGTGAACAATCAAATACGATTAAACTCCGTTTTTATTATTTCGGGAATGGTAATTATTTAGTCGATATTATGCTCGTTTCGTCTAAAAATCAAATTTGTCAAAATGGAATTGAAATATATTTGTTGCCAATCGGGTTTTATTTATAATACATATACTTCATTTTATGCAAAGAAAAGTCAGTTTATTAGTATGGATGGTGGCCATGACCACTTGTTTGCATACCTTACATGCTCAGAGTCATAATATCAATTTACAGGGTGTACTCAAAGACACGTTTAATGAAGTATTGCCGGGAGCCACGGTTTTGCTCCTTGACCCATCAGATACCAGCCTGCTCAGCTATGCCCGAACTGAGAATGACGGCAGCTTTAAGTTTAACGGAGTAAAACGTATGAGATATTTAATCAAGGCGACTTATCTTGCCCATATACCATATCTGGCCGATGTAAACCCAAAGGAAGATAAACTCATAGATCTCGGAGTACTTAAACTCAAACCACTGGCCAATGAGCTGATGGAAGTGGTAATCAAGGCAGCGAAAGCACCGCTTACAATACGTGGTGATACCATAGAGTACGATGCTTCTACCTTCAAGGTGCCTCCGGGATCGACTGTGGAAGACTTACTAAGACGGCTGCCGGGTATTGAGGTTGGTCAGGATGGCTCTATCAAATCGGAAGGCAGGGACGTCACCAAAGTAACGGTTGATGGTAAGAAGTTTTTCGGGGCTGACCCAAAGGCTGCTACTAAGAATCTACCCGCTGAAGGAATCACCAAAGTTCAGATATTTGATGAAGAGACTGAAGAGAAAAAGCTCACGGGTGTTAGCTCTACTATGCCGGATAAAGTGATGAACCTTGCCCTTAAAGATGAGTTCAAGAAAGGAAGTTTTGGAAAGGTGACTGCAAGTGGTGGTACCGAAAACACCTACGAGTTCAAAGGCAATATCAATAAATTCAATGACAAAGAGCAGTTTAGCATCATAGGTAATGTCAACACTACAGGACGCAATGGCTTATCCTGGAATGATTACCAGGACTTTAAAGGTTCGGGCGCTGATAGATGGGATGACGGTGGCACATTTGGCTTTGGCAGTGGCAGAAGATGGTTTTCTATAAGTTTTGCAGGAGATGATGATGATGATTCTGGTGGCGACAGCTTTTTTAGCGAAGCATCATCGGGTTTTCCGAAAAATTATAAGGGCGGTGCGAATTACAATTTCGATAATAATAAGAACCAGGCGACTGCAACCTACTTTTATAGCCGCACAGGATTGTACTCAGATAACTACAAGAACGGAAAGACATTTCTACCCGATGCTACACTGAATAATATTGACCATACCACAAACGACAAACTGAACGGCAACCACGAAGTGAATCTAAGCCTCGACACGAAAATTGATTCTCTAAGTTCAGTAAAGATTAATCTCGATGGTAATTTTGTCAATCAGAATAAAACAAATAAAGGACTCTTGTCATTGCTCAGGCAGGAAGGTGATGAAAAATATGTTACCAACACTACATTTCTTAATAACAGCTCCGAAAACAGCGCATTTATTTCAAGATTGAATGCCATTTACAGAAAAAAATTCAGAAAAAAAGGCAGAAGCTTCGGTATCAGTTCTGGTGTGAGTTATAGCAAGAATGACAGAAATGCCACACAGAATTCCACCAATAGTTTCTTCAATGAATCAGGTGCACAGGATTCTGTTATTTCCATCAATCAACTGCACCGGACATTATCTGACCGCAAGACCATAGATGCTAATACCATGTACACCGAGCCACTCAGTAAGAAATTTTTCTGGTCAACCTTCTATAACTTTAATTATCTAACCGAAAAGGTGGACAGAGATGTGACAGATGTACTCAATGGAAGTGACAAAAAGAATGATTTCCTTTCAAGATATTACAACAACGATATCATGACCAACAGGTTGGGTACATTCCTGAGATATTCCTGGCAGGGCACTAATATTTCACTGGGTATTGCACGTCAGCGCCTTGACTTGAGTGGAAATTATGAATCAGGCCCTTCGGCAGGTATTAAAGGGACGGTCGATAAAGTTTTCTACAACTGGTTGCCTAATTTTAATATGAGTTTTGACCTTAGAGGTAATAAATATATCAATACAAGCTATAGTGTAGATGCTTCTGCACCTTCCATCAAAAGACTTCAACCGATAGTGGACAACAGCAACCCGCTCTACATTACAGTTGGTAATCCGGACCTCAAGCCTGAGATTGGTCATTCGGTAAGTATCGGATTCAATAAATTTAATCCTGCAAATTTTATCAGATTGTCACTACATAGCGGATTTACATATACGGAAGACCAGATCATCTCAGACCAGCAGGTTACGAGTAGCAATGTCACTACATCACGTTTTATCAATTATAGCGGAGGACAAAATCTTTGGACTTGGACAAGTTTTGGTTTTCCGATTATTAAGAATAAATTTACGGTCAACCTGAGTTACAACCCTGGTTACTCCAGGAGTTTTGCCTTTGTCAATAATGTACTGAACAAAACAAATTCCTTCAGCAACAATGGCTCTGTGCGCATCAATATTACACCAGACGAAAACCTGAGTATTTATCTTAACGCCTCATTGGGGCATACGGACACCAAATATAATATTAATTCAAGTCAGAACCAACAGACCTTAAATCAAAATTACAACCTGGAGTTCAATACCAAGCTATTTTGGGGCATTTTCCTCAATACTTCTTTCAGTTATAACAAGTTTGAAAACCAAAGGTATGGTTTTGACAGAGACATACCTTTGTTGAACTTAAGTTTGTATAAGTTTGTTCTCAAAGGGAATAAAGGCGAAGTCAGGGTGTCACTATATGATGCTTTCAATAAAAATGAAGATATAAACCAATATACAGGCTTTAATACCGTTACACAGTCTTCTACTACAGCCTTAGCCAGGTATGCAATGTTAAGCTTTAGTTATAACATAAGAGGTATGAAGGCGAATAAAGAATCAAATTTCTGGTGGTAAAATTTTTTTGTAAATGATTATGTTTAAAAAGTTTATTGCGTTCATTGTTTTTTCAGTATTATCAACAGGATTTCTTTCGGCACAAGGTTTTGAAGGGGAAATAGTCTATGAACGCACCTATTTTTGGGTTAATGTCAATCAACATCTTCCATACCTGAGCGAAGAAGAAAAAGACCGTATGAAGCTGACTTATGGAAAAAAGGCCGGGTGGTCGTCTAAATACAAGTTGTGGGCAAAAGATAATCAAACGCTATATACATACGATGAAGATCAGCCGGTGGAGTCTGACTGGGCGTGGCGTCAGGACGAATTTGTGATTTTTCGTGATTTGAACAAAAGAAGCACGAAGCAGTTGATCGAAACACTTGGCAGAACCTACCTCATCGACGAGGCTGCTACACCTCCCAAATGGAAAATACTGAACGAGATAAAAGATGTGGCCGGATATATCTGCATGAAAGCCGAAACCTACGATAGTATCAAAGATCAGCGGATAGTAGCCTGGTTTACTGATCAGATTCCGGTAGATGGCGGACCCGAAATGATGTTTGGCCTACCGGGTATGATTCTCGAGCTGAATATGAATCAGGGTAGTGTCATTATCACAGCTCTTTCTGTAAAGCCAATGAAACTTGAAAAAGGACTCCCTTTGCCAAAAAAATGGAAGGGGAAAAAAATTGAAAATGAAGCATTTCAGGAACAAATTAAGAAACACATAACAGAATCAATTGCTGCAAAAAGGAACCCATATTGGCAGATACGGTATTGATGTTGAGCTCGTTTTTGTTATGACGGCATTTAGCCGATTGGCAGATGATGTAGTTACTGTCTCACAGCATCATATATACGCACACATACACGGAGTATTTCTTCCAGTTTGTCCATTTGCAGGATACTTCCGGCATCGGAGCTTGCTTTGGAAGGTTCCGGATGCACCTCTATGAACAAGCCTTGTGCTCCTGCTGCTATGGCTGCTTTAGCCATGGTGCCAATCATACGAGCATCGCCACCTGTTATACCACTACTTTGGTTAGGTATTTGTACTGAGTGTGTACAATCCATTATGGTCGTTCCAAAAGCTGACATTTTTGGAAAAGAAGTCATGTCGGTTATCAGATATTCGTAGCCGAATGTGGTACCTCGTTCTGTAAGCAGTACGTCTGTGTTCGGATTGCCAAACCGTACTTTTTCAGCGGCGAATTGCATCATTTCTGGCGAAAGAAACTGACCTTTCTTAATATTTACACCTTTAGGTGCATATTTGCCGGCATTGATGAGCAGGTCTGTCTGGCGGCACAAAAATGCAGGTATCTGAAAATAGTCAACATGTGCAGCTATTCGTTCAGGGTCTGTACTTTCATGTATATCTGTGATGGTATGTACCGAAAATTCTTTCCTGATATCTTCAAGTATTTGCAATGCTTGCCCCTCTCCGATAGATGTGAAACTGTTGAGTTTGGTACGATTTGCTTTCTTGTACGAAGCTTTGAATATCAGGTCAAGTTCATACTTTTCTGCCATTCTCTTAAGATGCCCGGCTATGGCATAACAAGTATCTCGTTCTTCAACGGCACACGGGCCGGCTATTAATTTAAATTTTGACATATATTTAATGTATTTCTCCTCTGCTTTTTGATCCTAAATATCCAGAATGGTGGCGTTTTGCGTATTCTTCCTTCGTAAAGCCAATTTTTTCCATCAAACCTACTACCAACATATCGCCAATAATGGTCATGACAGTAGTGGAAGTTGTAGGAGTGAGACCTAATGGACAAATCTCAGGTGCACCACCCGTAAACAATACTATTTCTGCATTTTGAGCTAGTTCGCTTTGGGCATTGCCGGTAATCACGATTGCGGGAATGTCGGGATACATCCTTTTTGACAACTCCAGAAGTTCGACTATTTCTCTGGTTTTTCCCGAATTGGATAAAAGTAAAAGTACATCTTCGGGCCTTAGTACGCCAAGATCACCATGTTGCGCCTCACTTGGATGAAGATATACCGCACAACTGCCCGTAGAACTAAATGTCGTAGCAATGTTTAAAGCTATCTGTCCGGCCTTGCCCATTCCTGATGTGATGAGTTTGCCACGTTTTTGATGTATATGCTCATTCAGAAGTTCAATGGCTTTCTCGTATGCTTCATTCACCGGTATTTGCAGAATGGCTTCTATCTCTTTATGGATGAGCGAATGGATTTTATCAACCATTGTCAGATATTTTTTTGCAAAAGTATGGAATTTAGATTTATCGGTACAAAACAAATGTATTTTTCGGAATATACCAGCCGATTATTCACTTGTTCAATCCACCTTCTTGCTTTGGGTCAATTTTTTTTATTGCTTCATGATGTTTACCTTTCTTGTTATTTGATTTTCTCCGATGATCAGCCTAATGAAGTAATTTCCGTTTGCGGTATTTGTTGTGTTCCATTCTGTAACAGTTGTGGTATTTCCTTTGTTTTTTGGTTTTATTTCCTTCACTAGGTGACCCGAAGTATCGTAAATTTCGATTCTCGGTTTTTGATTGCCGGTATAGTAATAACTGATGTTTACATTTGACTTAGCCGGATTGGGCCAGACTGTCAAAGCGTATTCTTTTGGTGAAATATCCGACGTGCTGACAGATGGTGACCATATATCATTGCCTCCACTCAGCCAATCGAGACTAAACTTTGCAAAATAAAGCTGATAATTTTCATATTCACCATTTTCATAAAAAATGCCTATGTTGCCGTCTTCAAATGCTGTCAAAGCCGAGTATGCCGATTTTTCATTGCATAGTGTTCGTTTTACAGGCCAGGTTTTACCTTCATCATAACTGACGAATACACTGAGGTTTCTGCGTTGTGTCGCATGGTTTGGTACCGAAAACAAGATCCTGTTCTTGTCGAATCCTTTACTCTTGGCCGTGTATCGGATAAGGTCACCGTTGACACCGGGTTCTACAAGTTCATTTTGAGGTACTGGTACTGACCAGGTCTGGCCAACATCAGTTGACCATGATATACGTCTTTTGCCGGGTGTTCTGATAGCCATCATCAAGCGACCATCTTCGGTAGATACTATCTTGGCTTCATCACCCGAAGTTGATGCCTGCCCACCTACGTGCCATGTAAGTCCGTTATCATCACTGTAAATCATGTGATTGGTAAGCGTATTCGAAGAATTCTTCCTTGCCCCGATAGCTGCTACAATTCGACCCGACTCTAGCTGGTGCGCACTGCCTGAAGCCACCCATGCCGTATACCAGCCGGGAAGGTATATCTGGTCTGAAAAATCTGTTGGTGTACCCCAGGTTTTTCCGAAATCGGAGCTACGTACTACGTTAAATCGGATTTTATTGGACGGAGTGGATGCAAAGAGCCCATTGTGTGAGGCAAAAAGACATAAAAGATCTCCAGAAATCTTATCATATACCAAGGCAGGATCACTCGCACCCGAATCGCCAAAATCTGCTACGATCACGGGATCAGACCATGTTTCGCCACCGTCTTCACTGTATTTTGCTATCAGATCAATGTTGTTTGGCAGGTCGCCGTTGTTGTTGATCCGTTTGTCGGCGACGACTACTACTTGTTTTCCTTTTGAAGCAATAGCCGGAATACGGTAACTGTTCGATCCGTAGTCCCCACCTGAAAACAATAATTCATGCCTTAACAAAACAGGTCTTGGTACAACTGTGGTTGTGGCAGCTTTAAATGGCACATTGTCAACTGAGTATGAACTAAGAAATGTTGACTCAGCTGCTGATTCGGCTGCATTTTGTGACACATTGGCTACCAGCCAAAACACATTGTTGCCCTCCGTTAATGCTTTTGAAAAATTAAAAACCACCGAATCCTTACTGAAGGCAGCTTCTCCAATGATCTCCGCGGTTAGAAGGTTGAGTTTTTCTTTTGTGCTACTGTAATACAATCTGACAGATTCATATAACTCATTTGGGTGTGTGCTGGTAAAACTAAGCGATTGTATAAGTTTTGCGTTTTGATTGCCGGATGTCTTAAAATTGACGGAGGCAAGCCTTGTATTTTGTTCGCCACGACCTATCGGAATATCAGGCTGGTAACTCACCACCTCTGTTATGATCATGTCATTGGTAGCTTGGCTGACACATTTGGCTCCACCATTGAGCGTACCGGTGTGTTTACCGGTTAAGTCAGGAACTACACCACCTTGTTCATTTTCGAAATCCCATGCTGCAATAAGCCCAGTTTCATTACCATTTACCGAAATGGTCATGTCTTGCTGAATATCAGCAACACTCAAAGGCACAGACCACATTCTTATTTCATCAATAAGACCATTCCAATAATATTTGCTACCACCGGCTGCACCGAAGTAAAGTTGTTCGCTGTTTGCAAAACTTTCAGTACCTACAGCTGCTGAGTTCTGAGATTTTTCAAGGGTACCGTCAACATATATCTGTACAGTCGAGTTGTCTGCATTGACCACAAAAGCTACGTGATGCCATACTCCGTCTGTGATAGGAGTGTTGCCAAATGGAGGACCTGCATTGGTACCTGAAGTGCTCCTTAAATTGACGCCAAACTGACCACTCGTTTTGTTGATAATCATCTCATATCCCGGAGAGGAATTGCCCTGGTCGCCACGTTTGTTGGCTATTCTGAAAAAATCTGCCGAAGAAGAAGATTTTATCCAACAAGTAACACTGAAGTTTTGCCCGCTTGCAATATTGAGGCTTGCATTATTCGCAACCGACATATAGCTATTGACACCATCCAGTTCAAGAGCTTTTCCTTTTTGCGCTGTCGCAATATTTGTATTTAACCCTGCAACCAGCATTAAAATTATAATATTTCTGTACATAGTCTATGGTATTTTATCTATTGGTTGATACAATTCACTCTATTACGACAAATATAAAGAATTTGATAAGAAATTTGGAAAACATACATATAAAAAACAAAAAAGCCGGAATCATTATTAACTCCGGCTGGTAAAACTTCAAACAAAATGGCTTGAGATTTATTTCATCTTAGACCAGTCTGCGATATCCTTTGTATTCATTTTAACGTATTCGTCACTACCTGCTGCTTTTGCCAGTTCAAGTGATTTTTGGGCTACAGTTACTGCTTCTTTATATTTCTTCATTTTAGCAAGTACAAGCGCTTCTTGTCTGAGTGTGAAGTATTTAGGAGACATTTCGTTAGCCTTATGGATCCACTCGTATGACTTGTTGAGGTCCTTGTCGCTTTCGTAATAATACTTGCCAGCTGCATAGTAATCATTAGCTGATGGTCCGGCAAGTGCTTTTTCAATGTCCTTAAGTACTTTGTTATCTGTGTTTACAGCTATTTTGCAAACACCTTCCATGTTGTCCCATGAAAGTTTCAGTACGGCACTGTTGTTTCTGAGTTCGTCGAAGTTAAAGGTTAGCGTTTCTGTTTTATTAGCTGTTGTGTTGAAGGCAGTCTTTACTTTGATTGCAACGTCTGCATCATTCCATTGCTCAGGCAGACCCCAAGATGTTGTGTTTTTGTAAAAAATCCATTCTATTGTATTCTTTTCGGGTACAGTGTACAGGGCATACTTTCCGGCTTTCAGTTCCTGGCCTTCGATGGTAACATCATCTGATACTGTAAATAAAGTTGCTTGGTTGGCACCGGTTCGCCATGTTTTGCCAAATGGTACAACATCACCAAATACAACCCGACCTTTTGCACTTGGTCTTGAGTAAGTAATGCTGAAATCTGTCAAACCTATCTGTTGGCTTACAGTACCTTTAGGGCTTGCCTGCGGTGTGTTTATCTGGGCGTTCATTCCTGTGATAAACAAAAAGGTACAGAATAATAAAGACATTCTTTTCATAAATAAAAGTTTTTAGTTTAATAATCGTTTGCTTGCTTTAACAAGATTTCTGTATGAATGTTCTTAAATTTTTAGTTTCTTATAATTTGAATTTTTCTGACAAGATTGGTATCAGCTAATTTTATATGTACGAAATAAATACCTGTACTCAGTTGTGAAGTATCCAATTTGATGAGCTTCTGATTGTTGGCCGTCTTTATAGGCATCAATTGTCCGATCAGGTTGTAAAGCTCAATATGCTGAATAGTATTATTTGAGATGATATACACTTCAGCTGAAGCGGGGTTAGGATAAACTAACAAGCCTTGGTCAAATTCATCATTTGTTGACACCGTTCTCAGAACATGAGAGGAAGTATCTGTGCCACAACTGTCTGTAATAATATGCGTTACTATATAAGTACCTGAAGTACTATAGGTATGAACCGGATTTGTTTCCTGCGAGGTCTGCGAATCGCCAAATTCCCAAAAATGTTGAGATGAGGTAATATCTTGATCAGCGGAGAAACTGTATTCAAATCCATTCTTTACAAATGTGAAACCTGCATTCGTTTCCGGATAAACGTCTATGTCTGTAACCGAGATGGTATCAGCATTACCAAACTTAGGTATAACAATTAATGATACATTTTCTTTACCCGGAGTGGTGTACTTTACGTAATGTGGTCCGGGGCCACTAGAAAATGTGGGTAAAGCACCTGTGCCAAAATCCCAATGGTACTTCGCGTTTGGTTTCGGCCTTGCAAAAAATTTAATTTCATCCTGTTGACCAAAACAATATTTATTAGAGCTGAATTCTACCATTGGATCAATAGGATAACTATTTACAACCCGGATGTTATCGATAAACAGCGAGTTCCCATATCCACTGATGTTCCTGAATCTGAAGCTGACAGACTGTCCGGTGTATTGGCCCAAATCTGTAACTGAAGTCCCCCACTGGTATCCTGAGACAGGCACAAATGTCGTTTCAAGGTTTGGAGTTGTTTGTAAATCGCCGCCACCTGTTCTTATAATTTTTTGAAAGTAGGTTTTTCCGCAATCATTAGAAATATCTACCTCCAAGGTATCATTGTAGGTGTTATCAAAACCTGTGTAGGCATAATCAAAGACTAGATAGGCTTTTTGTGTATTTGTCAGGTTAAATTTTTGGGTAATAAGATCATCCGTTGTGCCGGTAGCAAAATTGTTGTAGTTGTTCATCCAAGCCGCTCTTGTCTGCTGCCCGTTGATGCCAATACAACTCAATGTGTCCCAGTTTACTTCCGGATTAAGACTCAAAGTAGTCCAAAATATAGGTGGAAAATCATCCGATTCAAAATCCTGTGAGTAGGGTAGGTCTGCCCCTTCCGAATCTTGAACCTGCCAGTTGAAATTCAGAAGAAGACTGTCGTTAAAATGTGCTGTTTCACCTGGTATGTCAGCCCAGACGTTCATTGTAAATTGATAGGACTGCAACGGGATAATGGTGTCAAGATGAAAAACCATACTGCTGTCAGGAGCTATCATTGTGCTGAAATGCTTGGTTTTTACTGGGTTTTGGTCAATGATATAATGTAGGTTTATTTGTTTGACCGTATCGCTGCCTTCATTTTTTAACATTACACCAAGCACCTGTTGTGTTGGGCCGCACAATACTTGATTGATTTTTGTACTCGTATCAGCATAAATGGCTATGTCGTGTTGTTGTTTACAGTTCAAGAGCTTATGTAGCTTAGTTGCCACACTTCGTTTGCCAGGCATACCGCTTTGTGAGATTGGCCGGACGCTTATCCATCGTACATTCCCGGGATAGTTGTTGATGATGGCAGTATTGCTTGTGACTGTATCAAAAGGTTCCATGTATTTTTCTTTCAGTTCATACAATACATATTTCGAAGCGCCCACTATATTGCTCCAGCTTAGTTGTGCGGTTGTCGGACAGATATTGTCAATTGTAAGATCGCTAACTTGTTTTAAGATAGTGAATGGTGCCTGTACAATGTCAGATTCGCCATTTCGGTTTATTCTGAGCAATGCACTGTCCACTGGCGAATCAGGTACTTTCCAAATGGTACGTTTTTGATTGCCACCTACTGTTTTTACCTGATTCCAGCTCTTGCCATTATCTGCTGAATAATCAATAGTATAATTGCCGGTATTACCTATTGCATCCCAATGAATGTAGATGTTTTCTCCCGGGTTAAATGATTCGCCTCCATTCGGATATGTAAGGACTGGCGTGGTAGAGCTCATTTCATAAACTAACCATGCCTTGACAGTACCAAAGGGAATTTGAAAACCATAAAGTTGGACAGTATAATCGCCCTGTGAAGGATTGAAAATCTCTACCTGTTCCATATTATTTAAATGATCAGAGCCTGTCTTAGCAGGACTCGATAGTTTCACCGGGTCAGGAGTGTTGTCAAGGACGTAAGGAAGGTACATGGTATTATCTTCAGATATTACCTGCATATCTATATCATTAACCAAAGCTTTTGTTGCCAGTACCGAAGCCTCCTTGTCTGCCCAGTAAACCATTACTCTCAGACTAGCAGTGCCGTTGGGCACGGATATTTTCCATTCTTTTTGTTCAGAATCAGACAGATCAATTTCCTTATACTGCTTAGCTTTCAGCAGTTCATAAGCCTTTCGAGTATTTACCAGACCCCAACCATAAGTAAAATCAGGACCTGGATTGCCCAGATCGGTGGCTGTGTTAAGCATTGATGCCTTGATGAGTGCCGAAGGTGGTGTAGCACCATTGTTCATGTCGCGGTAACTGTGAATGAGCTGGGCGATGGAGCCACTGATGCCGGGAGCGGCTGCACTTGTACCTCCACCGGTGTTAATCGTATTGTTTGGGTACGTAGAAAGCTGGTCGGTACCGTTTGCACATATATCAGGTTTTATTCTGCCATCATACGCGGGTCCACGACTACTCGTTATGTCAATTCCACCGTTCTGATTAACATTACCGGTGGCAATAGAATTTTTCCCCGACTTATGTCCTCCTGTAATATTGCCCCATCCTGCCCCTGCACCATAGTTACAGTCATTTTGCCCCGAATTGCCGGCTGAAAATACATGTATTAGATCCGGATTGTTAAATATCTGCTTGTCTGTAGTCTGAGCGTTCATGGTGTAGCCGGTGTTGCAGCCGTCACTGTAGGAGCTTGATGTGACCAACACGTTGTTTTGAGCATAGAGTTGCATGGTGACATCCGTAAATTCCGATTCGTAATTAGTAATATACAAAAAAGCGCCTCTTGCCATACCAGAAACGTCAGGATTCAGATTGCCGGCTCCCATTAAGATGCCCGAAACCATATCGCCATGGGTAGAATTTTCACCGTCACCTTTGGCGTAATATTGATTTGTCCGACCTTGATAGTCTATATGAGGGCCTATTTTGCCATCATCTCTTACCAGAACATTTACACCCGTGCCATCATAATGGAGCCCTTGTGCAAACTGCTGATCTATGGCACTTGTACGGTGAAGGTTCCTTGCTGTAAGGTCTTCTTTCTCTCCCGGAGGAGCTTGATTGTCAATCAATACTACATACGGATGAGTTGCCACCTTGTATATTTGTTCGCTTGTAAGGCTGCCTTTTAACAAATGTTCGGCATTGCCGTTTTGGAACAGAACAATGCCTGCTGCCTTCATTTCTGTAACGAAATGCTGAGCTTCTGTGACACCAGAAAGTGCGATGTTGATAGAAAAATGGACTTTTTTCTCGGATGTTTTTTTGATAAACTTTTCCCTCAAGGTCGAGGTAATTTTTCGTTCCGGGTGCAATGTTGCTAACCCTGTCACTAAATTGAGTTGTCTGATATTTTCTAAATCATCTTGTTTGAAGCGGCACAAATATGCAGTTTGTCCTAGAAATTCAGACAATTCAAGGCCAGATTTCTTGATTCTTGTAAGATGAAAGTGGTTCGGTATTTGGTCAAACCGTACAATACCATAAATATAGCCACGGTAATGTGGTAGCTCGTGACATTCAGATTGTTCAAAATTTTTGAAAAATATTTCACCTGTTTTTAGTGATAAATTTGGCAATTGCTGCGAAAATGCCGAAGTTGACAAAATAATAATCAAAGCAGTATAGTACAGAATTTTCATAATATAAATATTTTCTTATTTCTAATTGCCTGATTTACTATACAAAAATACCGAAAAGTTTCCATGGTTTTGCTTTTTATTGAAATTTATTGATTACATTTGTCGCTGATTAGTTGCTCCAAGAAATGAAAATGAATTTTACAGTCAAAGACAGATTCATAAAATATGTGCAGATAGATACCCAGTCAGATCCGGTAAGCACATCGCAACCCTCTACTTTAAAACAACTTGACTTATCAAAAGTTCTTGTACAAGAGCTGAAAGAAATGGGCCTCAGTGATGTAGAGCTCGACGAATTTGGTTATGTGTATGCAACTATTCCGGCCACTACATCAAAGAAAAATGTACCTGTTATATGTTTCTGTGCTCATGTTGACACCGCTCCGGATGCCAGCGGTACTGGCGTCAAGCCTATCATCCACAGTAATTACCAAGGACAGGATATTGTGTTACCCGATGATACTTCGGTAGTAATACGTATGACCGATTATCCTTACCTGAAGGATAAAATAGGTCATGACATCATTACCGCAAGCGGACTTACTTTGTTGGGAGGTGATGACAAGGCCGGTGTAGCAGAAATAATGGATGCAGCATACCAGCTAATCAACAATCCTTCTATCAAACACGGTAAAATCAGACTTCTGTTTACGCCTGATGAAGAAATCGGCCGTGGTGTGGATGAAGTTGATATCAAAAAACTTGGTGCCGATTTTGGCTACACGCTTGATGGTGGCCCAATCGGTACATTGGAAGACGAAACATTTTCAGCAGATGGTGCTGTCATAACCATACAAGGCGTAGCAGCACACCCGGGCTATGCTAAGGGCAAAATGGAAAATGCTGTTAAAATAGCATCTGATATTGTATCTGCACTACCAAAACACCGACTTACCCCAGAGACAACTCAGAAAAAACAAGGGTTCATCCATCCGGTAAAAATAGAAGGTGGACTTGAAAATGCAAAAATTACCTTTATTCTGCGTGATTTTGAAGAAGATTTGTTGAAAGAAAAATCAGAAATTCTTCGCAAAGTGATGGATAAGGTGCTGCTGCGTTATCCACATTCATCTGCAAAACTTGAAGTATTCGAGCAGTATCGAAATATGAAGCAAATAGTATCCGGCAGACCGGAAATTATAGAATATGCCAAAGAAGCCATCAAAAGAAGTGGGCTGAAACCACAGCTTGGCAGTATCAGAGGTGGAACTGACGGATCAAGGCTTTCATTTATGGGACTTCCTTGCCCTAATCTCTTTGCAGGCGAAATGGCAATCCATTCAAGACAGGAATTTGTAACAGTTCAGGATATGCAGAAGGCAGTAGAAACTATCATTAACATCGTTGCCGTATGTGAAGAAAGGTCCTGAGCTATTCAGATTTACCAACAAATTGAACCCAAAAACCATATAACAAATAACAAAAACCGAACAAAGAGTATCTAAGTTTCTGTATTTAAACATGATGATATTCGTTGATTTAAGGAAGGAAGGATGATTCCTTTTCATTATTCAAATGTGCCGTTGAATGCCCTTTAACAGCCTGTGAATAAGTGGTAAATGTTAAAATTTTTAAAGAGCCTTAACTTTGGTAAGGTATTTGGTATAAAAATTCAGGTCATCCTTGAACATATCAAAACTACCAGATTAGGATTTTTAACTAATAAATGCTTAATTTATTATGCTTGTAGTATTGATTTTGAGGGGAATAAATAACAACATGAATATGCTTGATATCAAGGGTATGAATTTTCGGTCTTTAACTAACTACACAAACGCCTAAAGCCGGAATATGAAAAAACATACACCTACCATCATGCCACTAATCATTCGGAAGTGTAGTCTTGCATTTCTTGTGATATTACTCACTGGTTTTGCTTCTTATGCTCAGGAGTACAAGATGTTCAACGGGAATATCTATACTTGTTCAGGCCAGATTACGGACTCAGGCGGCTCATCCGGCAACTACGGTAAAAATGAAAAATTCACCACTACTATTTGTTCAGATAATCCACAATATTCTTTATTACAGATCGCTTTCAAAACTTCTGACTTGAAGCCCGGAGACGAACTCTGTATTTACGATGGTATCAATACAAATTTTCCTTTACTCTCGTGTTCTGCACAAACAGGAAATTTCCCTTACGTCATTCAATCAACAAAAAATAACCCGGCCGGTTGTCTCACATTGGTCTTCACGTCCGACAATTTTCTTCAGGGTTCAGGATTCATTGGCGAAATATCTTGTAAGCCTGTTTGCCAGGACGTGGTGGCATCCATTACTTCTGCCAATAACCCTAATGGGGTCAATGCAGTAATTGATTTATGTGCCGGTGAGGCAATAGAACTCAAAGCAGTAGCTGCTTTTCCACAAAATAATCAGAATTATTTCCAAAAAGCCGGTGCTTGTAAGTATGAATGGTATCTTGATAATCATCTTGCTGCTACAACTGAAACTTATAATGTACCTGTATTTACAGAAGGTGGGCATTCGGTCAACCTCCTTATAACCGATACACTTGGCTGTAAAAGCCAGAATCTTGCATTACAAAAGCTCAGAGTTGCTCCTAAACCAACGTTTTTTGAAAATAATTTTGAAAAACTCATCTGTGTTAACGACCAACTGGATATAAGTACAGCCATCAATCTTGACAAATCAAAAGATCTGACACTTAACGAAAATTGGGCGTTTTTTCCACAGCAAGATTATGTGATAGATTCTGTTGCGTTGCCTGATGGTACAGGGCAGGCCTTCTCATCTGTTTTGTTTATAGGCAAATTTAACCCAACAGAAATAATTGATGACCCGGACGATCTCGATCAGGTATGCATCACTGTAGAGCATTCTTTCCTTAGTGATATCGAAATCACACTCACATGTCCAAGCGGACAAAAAATAATTCTTCAGGAACAAGGCAAAAAAACTGGAGTGGTACATCTCGGTGAGCCGGTAGAAGATGATGAACTCCTCCCGGATCCTATACCGGGGCTTGGATATTTGTACTGTTGGCAGATGGGCGCACCGAATGGTACATGGAATGATTATGTTCTTAAAAACAGCCCCAAAACACTCCCGGCAGGTGTTTATGCACCGTACCAATCATTCGAAAACCTCTATGGATGCCCGATTGACGGTCTTTGGACAATATCTGTTAAAGACCTCTGGAATAATGATAACGGCTACCTATTTTATTGGTCTATGCAGTTCAATCCGGATCTTTACCCTCCGGTTGATTCATTTACCAACAATATTACATCAAGCAAATGGCTGCCGAACGAAACCCTGCTGTCACAGTCAGCCGACTCAATGTCAACAGAAGGTATTGCGCCAGGAGCCATCACACACGTATGGGAGGTGACAGATGATAACGGTTGTACGTTCGATTATCCTGTTAATCTTCAGGTAAGGCCCGAACTTGATACCAAGTGTGGCCAATGCAATATCCAGCTTCTCGATATGGCAGATCAGGATATCTGTGCAAGCGAACAACTCGTCATCCAGGCTGAAACACAACCGGGTGGCCTGCAGACAAAGTCAGATTTTTCGATTATGTCATCAGAAGTGAACACAGAACTTAGTTACAAGGAATTTAACATTCCGGTGAGTCTGTATAACTTTCCTTCTACGCTCAACATTTCAACACTCATAAATTCGGTGTGCCTAACGGCTGAAGGAACAGATTTGTCCAAAACTGATCTCAGTCTTGTGAGTCCGGATGGCAAGGAGATTTTACTTTATGCACAAAATGATATTAATGCCAACGCTATTACACAAACCTGTTTTCTGCCTTCATCCCTTAATCCTGTCACAAGCGGTAGTGGTAGCTATACCGGAAATTTCAAACCGGCAAACGATTTTGTACAACTTACAGATTGCAAAGTAAAAGGAGATTGGCGAATAAGAGTAAAAAAGCCGGTAGGAGACAGATTTATACTGACAGAAGCCAATCTTGATTTTAATATTATCAATAATCTTCATTACAGTTGGCAAAGCAGTTCACTGATAGATTGTGACACTTGCCAGAAAGTAAGCATTGCAGCAAGTAAGAATGATGTTGTGACACTTTTTACATTTGATGACTATGGTTGTGGAGATTCAAAATCATTTAAACTGAACGTTTTACCTGCCTTTGCTGCTCCTGTTGTAAGTTACAATGTCTTACCTGGAGGCACGATTGTTTTCAATTGGACAGCCATTGCCGGTGCTTCAGGTTATGAGGTAAGCATTAACGGACAAGCCTGGACTACACCGAACGGAGCATTAAGTCATACTTTATCAAATTTGCCACCGGGTACGGTCATCAACTTTAGTGTGAAAGTTTCTTCAGGAGTCAAAGCCTGCCCTAATGAAATAGCAACAGTATCTGCCTCCATTAATGATTGCGGATTGCTTACCGTAATAACAACCACTCCAGAATCTTGTATCGGAACAAAAGACGGTGAAATAAAATTAACGGTTACAAATGCAACCGGATCGCTCAGCTATAGCCTCAATGGTGCAAACCCTGTCAGCAACGGTACATTCACCAATCTTGCCTCTGGTGCTTATTCCATCATCATTCAGGATGGCAATGGTTGTAAAGATACCATACAGGCCGATATAAAGACAGCACCACCCATAACGATTAGTAAAACTGTCAAAGATGTGAGTTGCTTCGGGTTAAGCGATGGCAGTATTTCTGTTGAAGCTTTCGGCGGAAGTGGTGTTTATACCTACAATTGGATAGGTAATGCAGCTACCGGTCCAAATGCAACATCATTGTCGGCAGGTATTTATACACTTTTCATTTCTGATAACAAAAACTGCTCTGTCACAGATACCTTCTACGTCAAGCAACCTACTCAGCTCACTTCAGTGCCTTTTATTCAGAAGCCTTCATGCTTTGGCTTTACCGACGCTTATATCGATGTACAGAGTCAAGGAGGTGTAAAACCATATCAATATAATTGGTCAGACGGATCGGGGCAGGGTATCAAGACAGGGCTCGGAGCCGGTACCTACAAAGTAACCATTACAGATGTAAATGGTTGCTCAGTGGTAAAGAACATTCTGGTAACACAACCGGCAGCATTAAAAGATACAGTTGACGTGATTCAGCCAAGTTGTTTTGGTGATGCCAATGGCTCAATTGAAATAAAACTGGGCGGTGGTACTTCTCCATATTCATTCAATTGGAATGAATTTCCACTCAACAATAGTTCTAAGGTTAACGGATTGTCTTCAGGGAAATATTCAGTCACTGCCTCAGATGCCAATGGTTGTAAAGTTGCAAAGACTGTAACACTGGTAGAACCTGCCAAAGTTGAAGCAATAGCTGATGCTGAAGATGAATCATGTCCGGGCTTAAATGATGCAATGGCTGAAATTGTAATATCAAGCGGTAAAGGTCCGTTTACATACACATGGCCAAATGGTGTAACAGCCAATGGCAATAAAGCTATGAATTTGTTGCCGGGCAATTATTCAGTTGAAGTAGCAAATGCGAAAGGATGTAAGACGACAGTTAATTTTACAGTTAATGCAGCAGCACCATTTGCCGGCTTCGTTGATGCACCGCTCATTGATTGCAAAAGCACAAGTGGTATTGCAACTGTAGTAATCACAGATGGGGTAGCGCCATACACATACCTGTGGAATGATCCGCTGGCACAGACTACCAGCCAGGCGACTTCACTCGCAACCGGTAATTATAAAGTAAGTATAACAGATTCGCGCAATTGTCAACTGGTACTTGATGCCAATGTTACATCTAATGACCCGGTATTAGTTGACCAGATTTCAGTAAACAACACTTCATGCAATAATACAACTGATGGTAGTGCACAATTAAGTTTTAAAGGTGGTACACTACCATATACCATCACCTGGAATAATGGCATACCTGCTAATGATTTTAACCCTCAAAATCTCGCTTCGGGTACCTACGAGTACATCGTTACTGATAATGTAGGTTGTACATTGAAAGGCGATATTATCATAAATGCGCCCGAACCAGCTATTCTCACAGCACAGAGTACGGATGCAGCTTGTAAATTTGGAGCTACCGGTAAAATTGATCTGACAGTCACAGGTGGTACGCCGCCTTATGCAGCAAGTTGGAGCAATGGAGCTTCCGGTCTCAACATTGATAAGCTTACTGCTGGAGCTTATACCGTAACCGTTACAGACAATAAAAATTGTAATTATACTCAGCTGTTCAGTATCTCTGAGCCGGCAGAAGAGTTTACCATTGAGGCCACCCAAAAATACGTATCATGTTATGGGCAAAAACAAGGTGTAGCAGAAGTAAAAATGCTTTCAGGATCAGGTACGATAGCCACCGTACTTTGGAATACTGCCGCTACTGTCCAGACAATTAAATATCTTGCACCGGGCAATTATTCTGTGACAGTTACAGATTCTTATAGTTGTAAACAATCGAAAAGCATTAATGTAAATGAATGGCAAGCAGTCACGTTTGATGTGACAACCACAAAGCCCACATGCAATAACACTACTGACGGTAAAATTATTGTCACCAATATAAATGGTGGCGCCGGTGCCGGTGATTTGGCCAACTATCAGGTGTCATGGAATAATCAGGTGCCTGGACAGAATTTTACCCAAAAAAATCTGGCTTGCGGACAGAATGTAACCATCAAGGTTATTGACCAGCAAGGTTGTGCAACTACCAAAGATGTTGGCGTACCGGTCACTCAGGCTATAGATTATATAGTCACCGAAAAAGAACCTACATGCTATCAGTCTAAAGATGGTGTGGTTGAAATAAAGAATGTATCCGGGGGGTCAACGCCATATACTTTTAAGTGGAATACCGGAGCTACTTCACCATTGATAGCTGCACTGCCTTCAGGTGTATATAATTGTACTATTACAGATGCAAATGCATGCCAGCGAAATGTGTCTGCCTCTATTTCTGAACCCGAACCCATCAAGTTGAATGGCAATGTGATCAATCCGGTTTGTGAATACGATTCCAATGGTAGTATATCATTAAATCCGGCAGGTGGTAATGCACCTTACAAGTATCAGTGGGCGAATGGCTCTACTACATCTTCCATAACAGGTCTTACACAAGGTAACTTTGTGCTTACAGTAACTGATATTACCGGTTGTAGTATTACCAGCACATTTGCTGTGAAAGCACAGAATCAAATTGAATCTGAAGTTGAAATATTAGCAGCTGCCTGTTTTGAAGAAAGTACTGGTGCAGCCTCTATCAATGTAACCGAGGGGAAGGCCCCATTACAATATTCATTGAATGGACAGCCATTCAGCTCTGATAACTACTTCGAAAAATTACCAGCCGGTAAGTATGAAGCTACGATTAAAGACAAAGATGGTTGTACCGACAAGCTACAGTTCGAAATTAAGTCAGGTGCTGATTTTACCATAGATAAAATACAGGATATGTCTGTAGAGTACGGTAAGAATCTTGAGGTGACACCCAATATTGCATTAAATGGCCAAGTGAGTTATAAGTGGAACACCATAAACGTAGCAAAAGCGGTATGTGATACTTGCCTGAGACTTGACTTAACACCTCAACAAGACGGATATGTGTGGTTGCTTGTCACAGATGAGAATGGTTGTTATAAGGAAGTAAAATTCTTTATCGATGTTATCAAGGACTATAAAGTATTTGTACCAACAGCATTTTCTCCTAATAACGATGGTGTTAACGATTACCTAAGCATTTTTGCAAAAGACGGCATTCAAGTAGCTGAAATCAAGGTTTTTGATCAGTGGGGCGAATTGGTCTATAGTGTCGATAAACCTGAAATGAATCAGGAGTCAAAAGGATGGGATGGCAGTTTCTACGGACGACCGATGAATACAGGAGTGTTTGTATGGGTTTTAAAGGCAATTTACCCTGATGGATCAGAAGAAATATTGAGTGGCGAGACAACACTTATACGTTAAGGAATATCTGTATTGAAGAATTTTTAATAAAATTCAAATTTTCAAAGTTATTTTTGCAAAACTAAGATTATCTTTAGTCTTCATTTGATCAAGATAAAAACTATGAAATACAGATATTTATTATTCATTACCATATTATTTTCCTTCAAAGGTGAAATCTTTTGTCAGGATCCGCGTTTTTCACAGTTTTACACCACACCACAACTCATCAATCCGGCTTTGACTGGCGTATTTGATGGAGAATACCGCATCAATGTCAATTACAGAAACCAATGGAACAGCATTCTTAATAAAAGTGCATTTACAAGCTATGCGGCCGGTGGTGAATACAGATACAATGTAGCTGATGAAGATTATGTTGGTGGTGGATTGCAGTTTCTGAAGCAAAATTCTGGGGTAGGAGACCTGTCAAGGTTGCAGACACATCTCAATGCGTCCTATATTAAGCAGTTGGGTAGTAATTATCGAGGACCCGATTATTATCTGGCTGCCGGACTCCAACTAGGATTCGGACAGCTAAGCACCAACTGGAACAAATATTGGTTTTCAAGACAATATGACCCTAACTCACAATCTGTGAATACAAATATTAACAGTGGTGAATCGGGTGCTGACAGATCTGGACTTTTCCTTGACTTAGGTGCCGGTCTGTTGTGGTATGCAGTATTCGATGAGCGAACCAGTATTTATGTAGGTGGTTCATTAGGTCATCTTAATAAACCTGATATTGCATTGTATGACGATAGCAAGGAAAGTATGTACAATAAGTTTACTGCTCATGCCGGTGGCGAATTTCTGATAACACCTTATTTTTCATTGTTGCCCGCAGCCTATTTCATCACACAAGGCCCTACTCGCGAGCTGGTAGCCGGCTCCAACATTCGTTACAGCAATGGCGACTGGAGAGAGTTTTCAATACGAGCCGGAGGTTTTGCCCGCATCAATAATCGTTTGAATAGTTTTAATAATTTTGAATCAACAGTAGTAAACCTCAGTTTCGAGTTTGACAGATGGATGATGGGCCTCAGTTATGATATTAATTTTTCTGACCTACAGGCAGTTACCAACTCAAGAGGCGCTTTCGAATTGTCATTGACATACATAGCACGCGAAAGAGCACGATACAGGGTCAAATGCCCAACATTCTGATATAAAAAATTAGCTTGATGAGCGTTATTTAATTGATAAATCGGCCATGTTTGCTGGAAACGGTCAATATGCCTACGATTAAAAATATCAGTAATACGATGTATAATAACAACATAGTAATTGTTTTGGTTTTCTCAATAGCACAAAGCTAACTAACTTGTTCTAGATATCGTACACTTCGAGTAAAATTTTAATATTTATTTTATTGATATAGGTCAAATTGGAATGTGAACACGACATTTTTTTAACAAAATTCTAATTTAGAATAAATCTAATTAAAAATAATTATTTGTATATTTGTGCATATTTTTGAATTATGAAATATACAATAGCCATCATTGCAGGAGTGACAACTAAAAGCCGTACAGAGGGTCTTCAGACAATGTTTGAATGCTGTAAGGATAAAAAGAAGAAATGTTGTAAAAAATACAAAAAGTCAAAACCCTGTAAAAAGTGTCCCAAACACAGTTAATTTTCTTATTCAACTGCCTTATTGGTCAAATTTTCTACCCGATCGGTCAATAAGTACAGCGCTGGCCTGCTGGGTAGCCATCACAAGTACGTCCTGAATATTGACATTGGCAGGCTGACTTATTATAAAATCAATAATATTAGCAATGTCATCTGATTTCAATGGGTTAAAATCATTGTAGATTTTGGCCTTGTCTGCATCACCTTCAAATCTGACAAGTGCAAATTCTGTATTTTCTACTGCCCCAGGTGCCACCTGGCTAACTCGGATGTTATACTTGTACAAATCCTGTCTGAATGATTTTGTAAGGGCATCTACTGCGAACTTTGTAGCACAATAGACATTACCGTTAGGATAAGCTTCTTTGCCGGCTGTAGAGCAAATATTGATGATATGGCCTTTATTTTTTCTTACCATTGCCGGAGCAATAAGTCTAGTCATAAAGAGCAATCCCTTTATATTGGTGTCTATCATCGTATTCCAGTGTTGAATATTCCCTTCATGTATGGGTGCGAGACCCATGGCCAGACCTGCATTATTGATGAGTATTTCTATATTTTCGGCTTTTTCTCCAAGAGACTGGATAGCAAGTGTGGTTTCTGCTTCATTGCGGATATCGAATACGAGGGTTTCGACTTGCACATCGTACATATCTTCAATTTCTTCAGCCAAGTCTTCAAGCCGGTCTTCACGACGACCTGTCAGTATCAAATTATTACCTTTTGACGCCAGCTTTATGGCTGTAGCCTTACCTATACCTGACGTAGCACCTGTAATGCATACGTAGCTTGTAACAAGCTTTTCAGCTGATGTTTTTTTGTCATGTGGCGTGGTTGTCACAGGCTCTTGTACCGGTATTTCAGTACTTGGTTTCGCTGTTGGTGTTTGTGTTTCGGTAGTGAGGCGTGAGGTTATTTCTTTAGCTTTAGCAAATGTTTCTGTTGCTTTTTCTAACTGACCAGCCTCAAAATATATATCGGCGAGGTAATATCCTGCTGTTGGGTGTAGCGGATTCCATTTTATAAGTTTCTGGAATATCTTCTTTGCTTTTTTAGCTTTGTTGAGTGATTTGTAGAGCAACACTCCTCGTTTTTCTAGCAAATCAATACGTGTTGTATCATGATCGAATGCTTTTTTGTAATAATTACTCAGTTCAGCATGTTCTTCAGGAAAATGAGCTTCTGTTATCTCAGCAAGTTTGACAAAAATGCCCGGATAATCGGGTTGCAATGCTGCTAGTTTATTAAAATATGTTCGTGCCAGCTGATGCTCGCCCACAGATTCTGACAGTCTGCCAATGAGGAAAATGGCCTCAGTATTTTCTTTATCGATCACAAGTATGTGTTCCAGGTGATCTGCAGTTTCTGAGAAGTTGTCAGGATCTTCGATTAGAAGTTTTACCAACTCAAGTCGGAGGTTCACATTGTCAGGATCTTTTATTAATCTATTGCGGTATTCTTGTAAAATGCCAGTTGGTCCGTACATAGTTGTAGCGTCAGTTCCGGGCGGATCATTCAGAATTTTACCAAATTTTTCGGAAAGTTCCCGTTCCAGATTTTTACTTTTATCCATTTCTTCCGTACTGATTATGATAGTGTCAGGTAATTGTTCTTCTGTAGTGTTTACGGATTCTCCGGCAGAAGGTTGGGTTACAGTAGCTTGTTCGTTTAAGTGTTCTTCTTTAAAATTTTTCAAATCGGCAAGTAGGGAGCTTTCTGTTTTTTGATCCTGTATTTCGTTTTTGGTGTTGGAGTTTTGTTCTGACTTTTCTTCAGTTTCGACCAATATTTTCTCTACCTGCCCATCATTATTTTCATTTTCGTCGGCAGGTTGGTTTTTCGCAGTGACAATATTTTGCACCTGACGTTCGATACGGGCGTCCTGTTCGTCATATTCTGCCATCTTTTTATAAGCTTCATGGCTGTCAGAATGTTGAGTAAGCTTAAAAAACTGGCAGTAATCATCTTGGGAGAAATCTTCATAATCAATAGGATGAAGGTTTCGGATTTTGTGAAGCAATTCGCCCACTTCAGCGGCTATTTCTCTAACTTTTTTAAGTGTATTGTCGGTTGTGCCGGTGAGTGTTTCTTCACCTATATGTTTTTTGCGTAATCTTAAGTATTTATCTTGCCAGTAATTTATGTAATAAAGGATATCTCCAACTGAAGTCAGTTTAGTTTCGGACTCACGTATGGCACCCGATATGGGATCTTCTACCCATGCTTTTGCCAGAATTAAAATAAAATTGCGGTTTTGTTTTTCGGCTGTTACGAGTAGTTCGTACAATTTGTAAATACAATTTTCATCTTTCAGAAAATTATCAGTTATTATGAGTAAAAAAGGAGCAGAATGTTGGAGAATTCTTTCACCAATGCTTTGATTCAGGAGTGCATTGCCTGTATGTATATGGTCAAATGTGAATCTGACCCGACTAATTTTTTGGTCGATTTCAGATGCAATGCTATGATTATCAAACTGATAACCAATAATATATTGGAATGTGTTCATGGGTTTCTCTTGCTGTTGTCTTGCTTTGGTGTTTTGGTTAAATTTATTCTTTTAATAATATCTCAATGAACGTACCAAATTCGTCGCGGAACTTGTTAAATTCATCAGTAGCAGGTCCGGAAAAGCCAGTATGTATCTTTCTTATTTTGTTTGTTTTGTCGAGTATTAACATTGTTGGGTAAGCACGGAGTTCATCCAGAAAGTCTAATTTTTGTCCTGCTTCTGTTTTGTTGCTATTGCCACCTAACACTATTTCATACGGTACATTTAATGCCTTTTTGTATTTGATTAGCATTTCATTAGCTTTGTCAACTTCTTTGTAACGTTCGAACGACAAGGCAATGACGGCTACCTTCGAAGTGTCGGCTTTGCTTAGAAAAGCAGTAAGGAATTTTGTTTCATCTTTACAGTTCGGACACCAGGAACCCATAACCTGTATTATTTTTACCTTGCCTTGGTATTCTTTGTTATCAGGAGAAATATTTTTGCCTTCAGGGTTTGGCAGGTTAAAATGTACTGTTTCTTTACCAGGTTTTGTCTTTGTGATGGAGTCAGCATCTTTAAGTTTAAAATCCGGATTGCGCTTAGCAGACCATAGTGATGGTTCGGACAGACCTGATCGGAATGATCCTTGGATGGTGCTGTCGGGTTCTATTTGTGCTTCGAAAAGATAAGCATGTGCTCCGTCAAAACAGGAGAGGTAAAGCTTTTTGTCTTGTACAGTTCCTTCAAGATACCTAAAGTCACCTGTTTCGGTTTTAAACGTGCCGGTCAGCTGATTTCCATTTTGTTTAAATACTCCAATGGCATCCCAAGGCTTATCCGTATTTTGGTCGAAGGTCGTTTGCCAGGCGCCTGAAATATCCATAGCCGGTGTTTTTTTGAGCTCTGTAAAACGGATGTTTGTCCCATGTTTGGCTGTAAATGGAATCCGATAGTTATCTTTACTTTTTATGACAAATTCACCTTCCATGACACCGCTTTCACACACAGCATGGATGTACGAATCATACTCCGGAAAATTGATAAGGATGGTATCTTTAGCTGTACGACGGTCTCTTCCATACTGTATGTCTGTCACCTTGATTCTTTCTTCACCATTTATTATTTCAATGTAAAATAAAGAGTCATTAGTATATTTCACTTCAAACACAAAAGGCAACTGTCCTTCCATTACCTCATCAAACTTAAGTCCGACCTTCTCAGGCAAAGGTTTAGCTTCCGGATTCGGTGTAATGTTTTTTGGCGAAAGCGACAACTCACCACGCCAGTAGCCTGGAGGCAATTTGGAATATTTGCCACTAAATTCAAAGCAAGAAGTTGCTATCATTACAAAAAATATAAAGATGGTTGATATCTTAAAATTCATTGAGCTAATTAAATATAATTTTTGGGAAAAAATGAATGCACAAAGGTACAACTTTTTAGTGATTGTATGGTTCAAGAGCCTGGAAATAAAAAGCCCCGAAACTAAAGTTCCGGGGCTTGTAATCATATTTTATTGACCAATTGTTATTTAGATTTTTCACCTACAAACTGGTGTTCCTTTTTTTTGAACAGCACGTTGAATGTTGTCAGACTGCCGTATATCCTAGTGATGTACTGTTGCATTTCTATTTTTTCTTCGTCAGACATTTTTGAATGAGCATTTATTTTTTGTTCCATAACCCTAAGCCTATCGCGGAGCATTACTATCTTATGGAAGAATGTTTCGATGGGTATTTCTTTAGCGGCCAGATTTGCTTCACCGGGGTTAAGCACCATGGTACCACCATCCCACCTGTCGCCAAGTGGTACAACTTCACTAATATCAGACCAAGATTTCAAAATCCTGATTAAAGATTTTTCTGCTTCTGTATATGTGATGTTTTCTTCAGCGGGAATATGGTCAATTATTTCCCATTTGTCGTATTCTTTGCCAACTGTTTTCACGCCATGCTGAACAAAAACCACATCATAAGCCACCAGATGGAGCTTCGTAACCACTCCTACACCATAAGCCGGATGATTAACCCTGCTTCCTACTCCCAAAATAGCTGTACTCATATTCATTTTTTTGATAATATGTACGAAGGAATGTTGAAAATGTTAAACCATTTTGATTTTTCGTTCTTTAAGTTGATTAGAATATCGATTTCAAAATTAAAAAAGGCGTAATTTTGCAAGACAATGAGTAAAAAAGGAAAAATCCTTGTAGCCATGAGTGGCGGTATTGATAGTACAGTTGCAGCTATTATGTTGCATGAGCAAGGTTATGAAGTAATCGGTATAACCATGAAGACATGGGATTATGCATCATCGGGTGGCAGTAAAAAGGAAACCGGATGTTGTAGCCTTGACTCTATCAACGATGCTCGCGAGGTTTCTGTACGTATGGGGTTTCATCACTTTATAGTTGACATACGCGAAGAGTTTGGCGATTTTGTAATCAATAATTTTGTTGACGAATATCTGGCTGGCCGTACACCTAATCCTTGTGTTTTGTGCAACACACACATCAAATGGTCGGCGCTGCTCAAGCGGGCTGATGCACTTGACTGCGAGTTTATTGCCACCGGGCATTATGCGATGGTTAATGAACTAAACCATCGCAAGTTCATTACCAAGAGTAAGGATATGGCCAAGGACCAATCTTATGTACTTTGGGGGCTCACACAGGAATGTCTTCAACGAAGCATTTTTCCCATCGGAGAAATGACCAAGCCCGAGGTAAGACAGCTGGCATATAATATGGGTTATGAATCGCTTTCAAAGAAAGCAGAAAGTTATGAAATATGCTTCGTGCCGGACAACGATTATCGCGGTTTTTTGAAGAGACGTGTACCAGAGCTCGAACATAACCTTGTCGGTGGCAATTTTGTAGATCCGGAAGGCAATATTCTTGGCAAGCATAGTGGGTATCCGTTTTATACTATAGGGCAGAGGAAAGGCTTGGGTATGGCATTCGGCAGCCCCAAATTTGTAGTGGAAATTATTCCACATACCAATACCGTGGTACTGGGTGATATAAACGACCTTGTTCGCAATGGCATGCAGGTAAGCAAATTGAACCTAATGAAGTACGAACATTTGCCACAAAACCTTGAAACCGTTACACAGATTCGGTACAATGATGCCGGTTCCTTGAGTGTACTGAATATGAATGGTACCGATACTGTAGATGTGGAGTTTCTCTCAAACGTTAAAGGTGTCGCTCCCGGTCAGTCGGCTGTGTTTTATGAAGGTGACGATGTGGTAGGCGGTGGAATCATTATGTCCTCATCGCTGAGTGAATTGATGAATAACACAAATTAATCATGAATAGTAAAACATTTTTGGTTGTTGGTTTATTGGTATTTTTGTTTGGTGCATGCAAAAAAGATTCTTCAACCTTGCCTGATATCGAAACAGCAAAGGCATACCTGCCACTACAAATTGGTTCGGAGTGGATTTATCAAACGGACAGCCTCATTTTTAGCAAAACAATAAACAGTACTAAGATTGACACCTCAAGTTATCTTATAAGATATGTTATGGTTGACACATTTACCAATTCGGCAGGTGAGCTTGTTTTTATTACGGACAGATACGAGAAGAAAACAACCGATAACAACTGGAATATCAAAGCTGTGTCAGGTAGCTTTTTTAGCCAAAACAGATTCCTCATTACCGAAGGCAATAACACTTTTATTAAATTCTCGCTACCCGTAGCAAAAGGCCAACGATGGGACGCATTGGCATTGACTAACAAAGAACAGACTATTGAAGTAGGTGGTGAGCAAATTGAAATATTCAAGGGCTGGGAGTCAAGGACAGTATTTGCCGACAAGGAATTTGATAATGGAATTCAGACATATCCCGAGTGTTTTAAGGTTGAACTTGCAGATGTAGAGTCTCTGGTAGAACTGCGAAACGGATATGAAGTTTATGCTAAGAATACCGGACTTGTATATTCCGAACTAAGGATACTCGACACACAGTGTGGCGGCAATCCGGCAGCTTGTGACGGCATTCCTTGGGAGCAAAAAGCAGAAAAAGGATTTATTGTTAAGCAAAGCTTGATTTCTTATAAAAAATAATTGGATGATAAAGATAGGGCATACCAAAAAAACACATGGACTGAGAGGAGGTGTGAAAGCGACCATAGAAGAAAAATTCTACGAAGATTTTGATGCTGCCGAGTTTCTCTTTATTGAAATAAACGGAAAACAGGTGCCTTATTTTATAGAAGAGGTGACAGGTGGAAAAGAGTTGATTATCAAATTTGAAGATATTGACGACATCGATGCTGCCCGACTTATCACCAGCAAAGAGCTTTTTCTAAAAGAAGACCAGATCATACCGGCCGAGCAGCGTAAGTATAGCCAAATAGGCAATGAATATAACGAAACGCAAGGATTTGCAATGATTTCAACTGAAGGTAAATATATTGGTACCATCAGTGAAGTAATGGAAATGCCCGGACAAATCATGGCATTAGTCCAAATGGATGAAAATGAAGAGAAGCTGATTCCACTGAATGAGTATTTTGTCGTCGAGATAAACGAGGCAGAAAAGCAAGTTGTTATTGATTTGCCGGATGGCCTGCTTGAGTTATAAAAAAACGTCTGCAAAAATCAATCTGCAGACGTTCTTCAATATAAACGGACAAATTACTATTTGAATGTAATTTGCTTCGTTACGATTCCTTCCTTGAATATCAGATTGACAAGATAGTTGCCTGAAGGAAGACTAAATCTTTCAAGTACATAATTGTTACTGTTGATATTTGTTTTTGCCTTTACCAACCTGCCTTGTACATCATAAACATATACATCTTTTACAGGGTATTCGGCATTGGTAGTGAAACTTACCTGGTTAGCAGCGGGGCTAGGGCCGAATTTCAAACCAACCTGTAGGTCACTCAATTGATCTTTGGTGCTATTTGATTTACAGTCAAGATCAAGTGCATAACATGCTCTGTAAGCATAGAAGGTAAGAATCGAATCAATATACGAACGTGCCTTCTCTGGAGACATATTAGGGTTAGTCGCAAGACCATTGGCGTTGTTAGGATTGTCAGAAGCCCAGAAGTCCCAAGGAGAACTATCAAATGCACCGCCGGTTCCGTAGATTGGGTACAAGCTTGATATGCCGTCATTTCTGGTATTAGCTACGGTAGATACAGGGTCTTTGAAATCAACCGAAGAGAATGAAGCATTATTGCCATATTGCTCAGAAAGTTTAGTTGCAAGATATGATCCCTGTACTTCTACCACATCAAGAGGTGGATTAACCGGTACCTTTACGATACCTTGCTTATAAGGTGCATTCGGGTCGTATGGGCAATGGAATGCAATAAGAGGCACTTGTCCCGGATCTATCCAGGCTGTATCTGCCAAAGCACCGCCCATGTTAACGCAGAGTGCGAAGTCAGAATCATAACCAAGGTGGTTAGGGTAGTTTAAGGTATCACCTGCAGGGAAACCAGGGTAACCCGGCGGAACTACACCTACAGAAGTTCCATAAATATCGCCATTAACCGCCGGAATAACCATTGGAACGGTCTGTCCGCCGATAACTGTTACAAACTTACCGTTACTGGCAGTAGGTATCTTCAGGTAATTGTCAAGTGCTGCGGAGTTAAGTGTGATATAACCTCCTGCGCCGATGCCCCAAAGAACTATTTTGCTCGGATCTATACCAAATGAGTTGGCATTTTCATTAACATCTCGCTTGAAAAAACGAATTGCTGTTCTTGCATCCTGAACGCCACGGTAAGCGGCATTGATTAAAGTGAATACTCTGGTAGTTTTGTCAGTAGCGGTTGGAGCCCATCCAAGACGATAGTCGCATGATGCTACTACATAACCTTTTTTGGCTAACTTAGTACAAACATCTACTACTGCCGAATCTTTTCTTGTACCGTTAGGGCTTCCGTTTTGTGGATGTGGTAAAAAATTGCCTGTGTGGAATACAAGCACAAGCGGTCTGTTGGTTTCGGTATCACCTACCGGCTGATAAACATCCATGTCGAGTGGTACAGGAACAGCCTCGTTGAAAACCTGAACATAAAGAATAGTAGCATTCACCCCGTAGGTATGTGTGCTTACGCTTACTTTATCGAATATTTCATCGAAGTAGCGCTTTTGTGCTTCTGACTTATTAGCCATAAACATGACTGTCAGGAGTAAAAGTAGTGTAAAAAATCTTTTCATTGATGCATAAAATTTAATGATTGACAAATATAATTAATATTATAAAATTACTTCCTGAAATCATACAAAATTGAAAAATATGCCAACCTTCCGATTAATGGTCCGCCGTATGTTTCATAGTGCAAATTGTTAAGCAAATTGGATGCTCCGAGTTTAAAGCTTGTGTTGATCTTCTGTATTTTGTGATTTATCTGTACATCTACCAATCCGTAAGAAGGTATAAAGCCAGTAAACTGTGGCGAACCTTCAAACGTGAATCCTTGTACCCATTTGTAGTTGACTGCAAAACCAAGATCATTTATTCGGAGTGATCCAAGCTTTAAGGACATGTCGCGTGCTGTGACTCCTATGTTAAATTTGTGTTCGGGTGTGTTGTAAGCCGGAATGATAGGGTCGTCAGCAAAGGTTTTTATCAGTTTGTTCCACGAATAGTTGCCCGTAAACATATAATATTTACCAAAATAATAATTAAGCCCAAGCGAAAATCCCTGTGTTTTGACCGTATTGTCTGAGTTGGCTGCATATCTGTATGCCTGTACTTCTTTTGGGCGAGAGAGTGGATCATGTAGCTGCCATTTGGCGCTTACGCCAATTTTATAACCAAGAAAATCATCGTAGATACTGTAATAATAACCTGCGTCAATGTACATTTTGTCAAAAAGTGTAGTTCTGTATCCTATTTCGAATGTCTTAACTTTCTCCGGCTGTATAGGGTTGATTCTGAAAAAATCCAGTGAATCGTAGCGTTGTGTATTGAGATAGCTAATAAAAGATTCTACCGTCACCAAGCTATCCACGCCATGAAGGTTGCCACCAAGTATAGCGCGACCTACATTCAGATAAAGATACTGGTCGGTAAGTGTCGGATTTCTGATAGCCGAAGAGAATGAAGCTCTCAGATAGTTGTTTTCGGCTGGTGAATATACGATAGAAGCTGCCGGTGTGGCGATGAAGTCAAAATTCTGATTTTTATCGAGTCTTATTGCAGCATTGGTTATCAGACGCCCACCAAAGAATTTTTTCTGGATACCTGTATATGCCCCGAACTCGTAATTGGATATGGACACTCCGGCGGTATCGTAGAATATAGTTCCTTCACTATTTGGTTTGTAGTAACGAGCATTGGCCCCTACAACAATGTAATCAGTAAAAATTGGCTCAAATTTATATTCTGCATGCGCATGGTACAGTGCCGATTTGTCAAAAAACCTGGAGCCAATACCTTTTTTGTTGGATTTTGTACTCACTATTTCATTAAACAATGAATCAAACCTTGCCGTACCTACCTCATAGAAAGGTGAAATCTCCGAACCCGGATTGCTACCAATACCATCGGCAAATGTACGTGCAAGATTGTGCCAATATGCCAGTGAGTCGCGGTTGTCAACAAGCCACTGGTTGGCCGCATCAAAGTTAAACGGATCAAAAGTTCCGGTTACAGGATTAAATTTCAACTCAGGATAACCAAGTTTAATCATTTTCTTGGAGATACCGTTGAATTTCCAGTAATGGCTGTAGTCATTTGACCAGAATTCATCCGATTTTGCTCTGTTTTGTAAAATCAGAGCTGTAAAGTAAGGATCGTACGAATCGCCAGCATCTTCGTTAGTAGCATACGCTCTGATAAAGAATTTATCCTTCAACCGGTATTCAAGACGGTTTTGGAAAAACAATATATTCCGAAGGCTAAAACGGTTATCGCCTTGATAAACAGTGGTACCTGAACCAAAACTGGATGAAATGATAAATTCTGGTGATGCAGATTCTTTATCGGGTCTGGTACGAATGTGGAATGCCAGATTGGCCTTGTAATTTTTTGTATTATAATCGACCAGATCAGCCTCTCGGTAACCTTTGCGGTAGTACCTTCTCAATCCGGCGGTAAGCCCCCAATAATCAACAAGCGAAGTGTTGTTGTTAAGAGAATAGAACTCATCACCATAAATGTTGACAGCATCATATCCGCCCGGGTTATCGGCCTTGTCAAGCGTACCTTCTACAGGATTGTAGTTTTCTGCTTCCCAGTCGTTTGCTCTCAGATAAGAAAAATTGAGTTTGTAGCCAAATACGTCTTTTCCGTTTTTGTTTTTCAAAGCATCGGCATAACGAAATGCAGTCTCTACCAGATTTCTTTCGCCAAATTTCAGACTTGCAGAAAGACCTTTGTGATAGAACGGGCTCTTGGTCTCCATACTGATAACGCCATTGAAAGCATTCGGGCCATAGAAGGCTGAACTGGCACCTACTATCAAATCAACCTTGTTGACATCGAGTTCTGAGCTGCCCAAAAAGTTGCCAAGTGAAAAGTTGAGACCCGGAGCCTGATTATCTACACCGTCTATTATCTGCAATGATCTTACAGGGCTCGTGCTGTTGAACCCGCGCATATTGATGATCTTAAAACCAAGACTGGCCGCTGTGAGGTCAACGCCCTTCATGCTGCCCAACCCATCGTAGAAATTATCGGCCGGCGTAGCCTTTATCGCCAAGAGGTCCATTGATTCGACCGTCAGTGGTGACTCTTTCTGTTTGTCGGATATCCGCTGTCCGGTTACTTCAACGGCACCTATCTGTACCTCTGTTTCTTCCATTCTAATATCGAGTAGTTTTGCTAGAGATGTGACTTCAACCTCGACATTGTCATAGCCCAAATAAGACACTACAATCGTAAATGGTACTTGTCTCGATGTTTTGAGTTCGAAGATTCCATCAAAGTCGGTGTTGGCACCTTCAGATGTACCTTTGATGAGAACCGTAGCGCCTATAAGCGGTTCGTTGTCCGCTGCACCTTTTATTTTCCCTTTCAGGGTATTCTGAGCAAATATGCCATTGATCGTCAATAATACTACCAAGAGGCAGAAAAGCGTTCTGTTCATCGAAGTGATTGTTATTAGTTAAACACAAATTACTCGGCAAAATATCACTTTTTTTTCAATTACAAACATATTGTAATAAAAATTAAGACATATTTCGTCGCATTCTGTTTTTTATCGAAATGATAATGTTACATTCCGCCAGATTTTTTTATTTTTTAATCAATATGGCCTTTCCTTCCGTTCTTTTACCATCAAAAATACTCAATACATATTGGCCGGTTGCTAATATGGAGGTATTGATGGTCATCGTATTTCCATTGTAATATACCTCTTTGTCGAATACAGCTTTACCGGCAGCATCATATATTCTGATCATTTTGTTGCCTTTTGTTAGCCCTTGCCCCGGAATGTTGAGCAGATTGCCCGTTGGGTTTGGATAGACAAGAAGCGTGTTTACTTCATCTCTAAGTTCGTGAGTTGCCACGACAGGGAGTGAACCATTGGCAAATGCATATTCACCGAGCAGCAAGGTGTCTATTTTGATAAAACCTTTGCCATCTGTAGGGCTCAACATTTGTTTTGTATAATACGGATACTTTCGCCAGTCAGATTTCGGTGATGAGCGGTACACGAGGATGAGACTATCTTCCGTCACTGATACCAAGTCTGCATCCAGGAAGGTATTGCTTGTGTTGGTTTTATACTCCAATGTGGCACTTGCCTGAAAATTATCCGGCAAAAGGCCGTCAACTATCCAGTAATGTGAATTGGAAATTTTCGCATTGTCAGGATTATTTTTGATCGGGTCGGGTGGTATCCACATGTGTTGAACAGACAAGTGTGCAGTATCCTTTATTTCGTTTACCTTAAATGAAAACTCTACATAAGGCATTGTTACCGGAGCTTTTAACTTAAGCTTTGAGTTGGCATGCATTCTTGCATAATTAAGTTTGTTGTCTTCGTTCAATATGGCATACTGTACACTAAAGTCTTTTGGAAGTTCGACTGTTGCAGTTGAATGTTCGCCCGACACTACAATTTTTCTTGTCAGTTTTGACCAATCTTTTGCATAAAATGTAATTTCTAAAGGTACGTTTGTGTAGAAATGATTGGCTTTTCGAAGTTTTTGTGTAACGAATATTTCTGCGGTCTGTACGTTGTTTTCAATGTTATAATTGACAGAATCAATTTCAAAACCTGCGAATCCGGGCTGAAAAATCTGATCGTCAAAAAAGGATTTCATATCGAGTCCGGTTGAGCTTGTCAGCTGATCTCTGAACTGTATGGCATCTATGGCCGAATAGGCATATTTGTCGAGAATGGAACGCATACCTACCTTAAAGAGTGAATCGCCCATGTAACCTCGGAGGTTATGCATGACATCAGCTCCTTTCCAGTAAGTATGTCTGCCATAAATGTTTTCAAAACTGATGCCGGAGAGTGGTTCGTACTTGCCATCTGCCTGGTGGGCCTGACGCATGACATTCAGATGATTCGTTTTAACGGCATTGATGAATTTGTCTTCACCATATACGTGTTCGAGGAACAAGTGAGAACAATACTCGGCATTTCCTTCCTTAATCCACATATCGAATTCAGTTTTTGGAGAAACAATATTGCCCCACCAGTTATGCCCGAATTCGTGAGCCATTAGTGTTTCACTCGATTTATTGCCATTGTCGATTACATTGTCGGGGTATGCAATGTTGGTAGGGTGTTCCATTGCACCTACGGTGGTAAGCACATAACCTACACGTTCCCATGCGTATTTGCCAAACCATTTTTCCATTGCATCTACATCAGCACCGATATTAGAAAAGGATTTTTTTAGGTTGGTAGTATCGCCCGGCTTAGCAACCAGTTGTACTGGTACATCTCCGAACTGACCGGTATGTGTAAAATTAACCTCTGCATAATTGGCAGCCGCAAAATTGGTCAGGTAAGTAGGCAAAAGCTGGTTCATTCGGTAATGACGCACTATACTGTCACCGCCGAGCTTGACCTGGTCAATGAACGTGCCTACACAGTATGCCTTCCTTCCCGAATTGGTAAGCACCTTGATATCATACGTGGCCCTTTCTACAAAATTATCAAAACAAGGGTACCACACCCGGCCGAAGTTGGGTGGATTGGAGGACAGGCCTATACCCAGGTTGTATATGTAATTACTTGCAAAATAAACACCGCCCCATACCGGGTCTTGATAAGGTGTACCCTCATAAGTTATGGTGACAGAATCGATATCACCGGCATCGAGTGCTTTGTTAAGCTGTATATCAATAATTGGGTCGGTATAGTTATAATTAAGTTCTGCATCACCTTCGCGTTCTACTTTTGTAACACCAAGCTTCGTAAAATCAAGGCGGAGTTTATTCAGATTATCCTTTTTCGCCTTAAACAGTACTTTGGTTTTCCCTTTCAGAATTTTTCCTGAATAATTGGTGGCATCTATATATATATTATAGTGAAGGATATCAAAAGTATCGCTCCGCTCAATACCTGCCAGTATAGATTTTTGTTCTTCAGGTGTAATTTTTGCTCGGTTATAAGTTTTACCGGCATTATGACAAGGATGAAACTCCGGTACCGGCTGTGCATATATTCTGACGAAGGCAAATACTAGCAGATAAATAAGAATGATTCTCATATCGGGTTGGTTATTTTAACAATATATTGCAAAGTCACATTCCATGAAAAGGTATGTGATTTGTAAAAATAAACAAGTTTGAAGAATTTTCTTACAAAAACAATAAAAAAAAGAAATCAGCCTATAGAAATTAATTGTCCTCTGTGTGTTCGTCGGCTTCTTCTTCGTCTTCTACATCAGCAATAATCGGGGTAAGCATACTCAACTTCATCAGCTTTGATTCATTAGTAGAAATAACACCAATGCCAAGAAAGCCTCCTGCTGATTTAGCTACGTGTTTGGCAAAACTGGTGAAAGAATGATAAAGCAATGAGCCAAACTCTATTGGTAATTTTTGAAGAATTGGTTCTACGTGGGCAAGCTTTGCTTCAAGAATTTCGGTTCGCTGTTGTGTGCTCGCAGGTAGCTCATCAATGAGTTGGTGAAGCCTTTCATGAAAATCAAGCCCTACTGTTTCATAAAAAGTCTGAAGTGATTTATGGTGAGAAAAAGAACGGATACGGGTTAGTTTTTCTGCCCATTCAAGCTCTTCTTTTTGCATTTTTCCGTCTGCACCTGCTATCAGTACCGTGATTTGGCTAATGGCGTCAACGAGTATTTCTTTTTCTTCTTCAGTAATCAGGTCAAATAGTGCCTTCATGTGTTTGCTATATTTTAAATGAAGCACAAAGATAACCATTGCTGTTAAATTTTGTAAAAATTCTGTATTAAAAGTATATTTGCAGTTCAAATTATCAGGCAGCATACCATGAAGAACTCCACCGGAGATGAGGTCGTACCTACCACTCCCTTGATGTTACAATATTATTCCATCAAAAAACAACATCCTGATGCTATTCTGCTGTTCAGGGTAGGTGATTTTTATGAAACATTCGGACAAGATGCCGTAAAAACCGCTCAGGCACTCGGTATAGTACTTACCAACCGCAACAACGGTTCGGCAGATACTGAGCTAGCCGGTTTTCCACATCATTCACTAGATATGTACCTGCCAAGGCTGGTTAAGGCTGGTTATCGGGTAGCTATTTGCGATCAGCTCGAAAAGCCATCCAAAGAAAAGAAGATTGTAAAACGCGGTGTAACTGATGTGGTGACACCCGGTCTGGCACTTGATGATAAGCTACTTGATCACAGATCTAATAATTATCTTGCCTCTGTCTATAAATTGCCGAATGAACATTACGGTATTGGTCTGCTAGATGTATCAACGGGTGAATTTCTTGTGTCAGAAGGCGAACTGCCATATCTGAGTAAATTGCTCCAAAGCTTTGTGCCATCTGAAGTAATCATGCCAAAAAGCCAGTTGAAGGATTTTACAAGACATTTCGGCGATAGTTTTTACTCTTACGGCATAGATGAATGGGTTTATACAGAAGATAATACACGCGAACTCTTGTTGAATCATTTTCAGGTAACGGGCCTGAAGGGCTTCGGGATTGAGGAGATGGGTGGAGCAAAAATTGCGGCCGGGGCCGTACTACATTATCTGCACACTTCAGAAAAAAAAGAACTTGGCCATATCAATAGCATTGCTCGCCTCGCAAATGACAAATACGTATGGTTAGACCGTTTTACAATCCGGAATCTTGAACTTGTACACAGCCAAAATGTCGGCGGTGTACCACTCATCAACGTACTTGACCAGACGATAACACCTATGGGCAGCAGGATGATGAAAAAATGGATAACCCTGCCACTCCTCTCCAAAATAGCTATTGATTCCAGATTGAGTCAGGTTTCGTATTTCCTGTATGAAGCCGACATTGCCGAAAATGTAGAAGCCGAACTAAGGCAGATAGGCGACCTCGAACGCATCGTGTCTAAGGTAGCAATGGGCAGGATATCGCCACGTGAGGTTGTTCAGCTCAAACGAGCACTCGATCATGTCAAACCTGTAAAGGAAATGCTGCTTAATAGTGGCCTGGCCGAATTGCAGAAATCGGGTGACAGTATCCATGACTGTAAGGCCATCCGTGCACAGATATCGGCACAGCTCAATGAGGATGCCCCGTCAAGCATAAGCAAAGGCTCAGTAATCAAATCAGGATTTAATGCAGAACTTGACGAACTGGTCAATCTGATGAACAATTCGAAGGAGATATTGCTTGAGATACAACAAACGGAAGCTGAAAAAACCGGTATTTCGGGATTGAAAATAGGGTTTAATAATGTGTTTGGATATTATCTTGAAGTAACGAACAAGTACAAAGACCAAGGACTCGTACCCGACGACTGGATAAGGAAACAAACGCTTACCGGTGCAGAAAGGTACATCACCAATGAACTCAAAATCCTTGAAACTAAGATATTAGGAGCCGAAGAAAAAATAACGGAACTCGAGGAAAAACTGTTTCTGGAACTTGTAGAAGAAATACAACAATACATCATGCCCGTCCAGCATAATGCTCAAGTGATTGCCAAACTTGATTGTATTCTTTCTTTTGCCAGGGTGGCCCGAAAAAACCGATATGTAAAACCTGTGATTAACGATTCGCTACTGATTGACATCAAGGAAGGCCGTCACCCTGTGATAGAAACCATCATTCCGGCAGGAGAAAGCTATGTACCGAATGACATTTTCCTGGACTCTGAGACACAGCAAATATTAATGATAACAGGACCCAATATGGCAGGGAAGTCAGCAGTGTTGCGTATGACAGCACTCATCGTTCTGATGGCACAAATGGGGTCGTTCGTGCCGGCTGAGAGTGCTACCATCGGCATTGTTGATAAGGTTTTTACGAGGGTGGGCGCTTCTGACAATATTTCATCAGGCGAATCTACCTTTATGATAGAAATGAATGAGACTGCTAATATCATGAATAACCTCTCAAAAAGAAGTCTGATATTACTTGACGAGATAGGTCGTGGTACCAGTACTTATGATGGTATTTCCATAGCCTGGAGTATTGCCGAATTCATTCATAATCAACCCGAAGCCCGGGCCAAAACATTGTTCGCCACACACTATCACGAACTCAATGAGCTTGAGAACATGCACCGGCGTATCAAGAATTTTCATGTGAGTACCAGAGAGGCCAATTCGAAAGTTATTTTCCTGAGAAAACTACAACCCGGTGGTAGCCAGCATAGCTTCGGAATCCATGTAGCTAAAATGGCCGGCATGCCTCGTGAAATCATAAGTCGCTCTAACCAAATCCTTGCTGAATTGGAAGAAAAACACATACTGCAGGATGACCGACCTGGTAATGGCCGCCAGACGCCAACACAAAATATGCAGTTGTCATTTTTTGAAACTAAGGATGAGTCAGCCGAAGAAATTAAGAAACAACTAAAACAGCTGAATGTCAACAACATGACACCTGTTGATTGTATGCTTAAGCTGATAGAACTCCAAAAAATTACAGAAGGAGAAAGTTGAATCACTTAATCCTGTATGTAAAGAATATTTGAATGCCCGGTTTATTTTGGCTTCGCTTCAGGCTGAAGTTCAGGTGTGTCAGCTACATCATCCATTATCTCTGAGGTTTTGTCCCAAAAGCTTTTGAATAAAGGTTTAACCGAGGCAATAGCTGCTTTCCCGACTTCGGGCATTGCTGCCATAAAAGGATATGTCACGGCGGTTTGTTTGGTCGTTTCCTTTATAAGACCTACAGAATTAACGAGCCATATAAGCAGACTAAGCAGATATGCAAAAAAGAATGCCTGCAGGCCTCCGCCACCGATTTTATTGATGAAATTGATATGGGCAGCTTCAAGTATGCTTTCCACTTTTCTTCCTACAAACCTTACAAGAAACAATACAAGTACAAATGTCAGTAAAAGACCAAGAAAGTAAGCCATTTTTGGACTCTCGGACATTATTTTCTGCATAATGGTGATGACTACAGGCGATAATTTTAATGCTGCTAAAATGGCAACTATCAGAGATAAAGTATCGAACAGGGTTTTGATGATTCCACGCTGATAACCAAGGTAGAAGCCCAGGCCTAGAACGATAACTACAATAATATCAAACATTCGAAAAGATTAATTTAGATGCAATTATAATGCTTTTCTAAAATTATGTGTAGTTATCTGTAAGAAAATACAATAATTGTAAAGTTGATGATATACTTTCAGTATTTCTGAATTGTCTATTCTCAACGCATTCCACCAAGTGGACAGTCACCAGCTTTATTGTTCATTCAGTTGCCAATTGTACTCAAGCCACGTTGTTTTAGCATTCGTATCAATGTTGGTGTATTTGCTTATGAACTTCCGTACATCACCAAAATCTGAGGCATACCAACTGAATATCATAGAGAGTTTAACTCCCGAACTGTTGATCTGATTGTATTTTTTATTCAGAATAAAGTTTTTGGTCTGGGTTTCCAGTTGGGCATCTAGTATTTTTGCTGAATAAGCCTGATTAAGTAAGGGCGGACACGACTTTGCAGAGCAGTTCAATGCAAAATGTACTCTCGGATCCTTAAATTGCTTGCGTATGATGTCGTGTTCAATATTATTCAGGCTGTAGGTTTTGTTAGCTATTTTTATCCATTTCAAATCCCATGGTTTTCCGTTGTTGATAAGCTCGATGCTACTGACAGGATAATTCTTCAGAATCAATTTTATGGTAAAAGCATTATAAGCATTAATCCAGAAGGCAAGTTGTTCATTTTTTGAAGCAGTGACCGAGGGTGCATTTTTTTCTAGTATTTTTAGATATTTATCAAGTTCTTTTTCATCCTTTTTAAATCCTTTATAATCAACAAAGCCAGCTTGGTTAACATGTTTAATCAACAAATCATTGAATATGCCGTGAAGGGAAGCATCTTGTGAAAATCCGGTAAAGTGGAACACTATTAATAAACTTGTTAGCCATTTCATGCTATGCGTATTTAAGTGATAATAAGAACGCCTCAGAAGTATAAAAAGTTATGCTCTGCAAATATTTTTACAACCTATTTAACGAAAGAAATGACTGGATGTTTTTTCGTTCATTGGCCTGGGTATGAGCATTGTGTGAAATAAGGAGGAGGTTAATTATAATGAGTATTTCATCATATTTGTAGGATGCGAATTCCTACTTCACACAGCATCAAGATACCTGAATATATGCGCATGATGAAAATCATCCTGGCTGGTTTACATCAAGCCTATCTTTTTCAGGTAAAAAACTGTAGCTTTGCAGCCCTAAAAAAGAACTACAGTGAGTAAACCATCTATAGGAATAATCAGAGAAGGGAAAATACCACCTGATGCACGAGTCGCATTTACACCTGAGCAGTGCAGTCATCTCATGTCGGAAGGTTGGACTATCAGTGTCCAGAGCAGTCCGCATAGATGTTATCCTGATGCAGATTATATTAAGGCCGGAGTACCTGTGGTAGAAGATGTCAGCAATGCCGATGTACTTATCGGTATAAAGGAAGTGCCAATTGAGCAGCTGATACCTAATAAGACATATTTCTTCTTTTCTCATACCATCAAAAAGCAAGTACATAATCGTGGGTTGTTACAGGCAATGATCGAAAAGAACATTGCCATGATAGACTATGAAGTACTGACAGACGAAAATCATGAACGGCTCATTGCTTTTGGTCACTTTGCCGGTGTGGTTGGTGCTCATAACGGGCTTTATACATACGGACAACGAACAGGTTTATTCCATCTCCCAAGGATGAATTCATTCCCTCATTACGAAGATGCTCGCGAATATTATTCAACCGTCCAATGGCCCCCTATAAAAATTGTACTCACAGGTAAAGGAAGGGTAGGTATGGGAGCTGCTCAAGTACTAGACGATATGGGATTTCAATCAGTAGCACCATCCGATTTTCTTTCGAAAGAATACAGCACAGCTGTTTATACGCAACTCGATGTGCTTGACTATGTAAAGAAAAAATCCGGAGGCGAATTTCAAAAAAAGGAGTACTACACACATCCTGAGCTTTTCGAAATGGACTTTATGAAATACCTTGCGGTAGCCGACATTTTTATTAACGGAATATTCTGGGACAAGAAATCACTTGCCTTTTTTACGCTTTCTGACATTCAGCGGACCGATTTCTTTACCAAAGTCATCGCTGATATTACCTGTGACATTGCACCTGATTCGTCTGTGCCAACAACTATCAAAGCAAGCACGATTGAGGATCCCGTATTCGGTTTTAGCAGAAAGACCCTTCAGGAATGCAAGCCATATACCGAAGAGAGTATTGATATTATGTCTATCGACAACCTACCGAACGAGTTGCCACGAGATGCTTCCAATTCTTTTGGTGAAAAATTCATTTCAGTGATTCTTCCTGAGTTGATGAATGAAGACAGTGCTGTAATAAGGCGTGCAACAATGACAAAACAAGGCAGTCTCACAGAAGAATTCAGCTATCTTAGCGATTTTGTGATGCACGACATTGCCCAGAATATTTGACAGTGTTCTGTACTATTACAGTTTGAGAGTAGTAATTGATTTTGACCAATATCTGTGCCTGATTGGATGAAATAATTCATACCTTTGTGTAAATTTAAATACAGTAAATGCTTACAGTAAGTAATTTGGGCCTGCAATATGGCAAAAGAGTTCTGTTTGATGAAGTAAATCTGACTTTCACAGGCGGCAATTGTTATGGGGTTATCGGTGCCAATGGTGCCGGAAAAACTACTTTTCTAAAGATTTTGTCAGGACAGATAGATGCTACAAGAGGCTCGGTGAGTATTGAGCCTGGTTATAGAATGGCAGTACTAAAGCAGAATCACTTCGAGTTTGACGAATACGATGTGCTTTCTACTGTTATGATGGGCTACCGCGAGCTGTACGACATCATGAATGAAAAGAATGCCATATACATGGACCCCGATGCCACCGAAGAGGATGGTATGCGGGCTGCCGAACTCGAAACCAAATATGGTGAAATGGGTGGATGGACAGCTGAAAGTGATGCAGCCGAATTGCTTAGTAATATGGGCATCACCGAAGACCTCCACTACCAGTTAATGCACCAACTCAATGGTACTCAAAAAGTAAAGGTACTATTGGCACAAGCCCTTTTTGGCAACCCTGATATTCTGCTACTCGATGAGCCTACCAACGACCTTGATCCGGAGACCATCATGTGGCTCGAAGATTTTCTTGCCGATTACCGCAATCTAGTCATCGTGGTTTCGCACGACAGACATTTCCTAGATATGGTCTGTACACATGTTGTGGACATCGATTTTGGTAAAATAAAAATATTCAGTGGTAACTACTCTTTCTGGTACGAGTCGAGTCAACTTGCCCTCAAGCAGATGCTGGATAAAAATGCCAAACTCGACAAGAAAAGACAGGAAATGATGGAATTCATCCAGCGATTTTCCGCCAATGCATCCAAATCAAAGCAGGCTACCAGCCGAAAGAAAGCCCTTGACAAACTCAACCTTGAAGAAATACAGCCCAGTAGCCGAAAATATCCTTTTATTTTCTTTAAATCGGAGCGTGAAGCCGGTAATGAAATATTCAAATGCAACAATCTCGGTAAGAAAAACCTAAATGGCGAGTGGTTATTTCGCAATGTGAATGTTCAGTTTAACAAAGGCGATAAAATTGGTCTGGTATCAAAAGACAGTGTTGCTACTACAGCATTCTACAATGTAATTGCGGGTATCGATCAGCCGGATGAAGGCAACTATGAATACGGCCAAACCATTACAAAAGATTACCTTCCGGTAGAGAATGCCGACTATTTTGCAGTCGAGCACGACCTTGATCTGATTAACTGGTTGCGACAGTATTCTAAAGAAAAAGATGAACAATTTATTCGCGGATTTTTGGGTAAAATGTTGTTCTCAGGAGAAGAAGTTTACAAGATGGTGAGTGTACTGTCGGGTGGTGAAAAGGTCAGATGTATGCTGTCAAAAATCATGCTTTCGGGCCCTAATTTTCTGCTTGTGGACGAACCAACAAACCACCTCGACCTCGAGTCAATCACAGCATTCAATAATGCACTGACTGCCTTTCCGGGTAGTCTGTTCATTACCTCTCATGACCACCGGTTTATGCAAACAGTCGCTAACCGTGTAGTGGAGATATCGCCAAATGGTATGATGGACAAACTTATGGATTACGATGAATTTCTGGCATCGGATGCAGTCAAAGAACAACGCAGACAATTATATGGCGAATCAGTCGTTGTTTAGAATGGCACGCTTTTTTGTCATATAAACTGATTTTTTCAACAACATACCCGACATATCAATGAAAAGCCTAAAATTAACCGGATTTGTGTTTTTGTTATTACTGACGACCAGTCTGGTTAATGCACAGCTTACACAAAAGTCAACTCCTGCCTCGTGGAGAAATTTGCCGCAACTTACTGCAATGGATCAATTGCCGGTTTTTTCTCCGCAGCTACCTAATATTTCTCTTGCAATCAAGGAAGACGAGACAAGTGGCCAAGACAGATTTGCATTGCCGGTGACATGGGGTGATAATCCTTTGGACAATGGAATCTGGGAAAAAGCAGAAGGTATTTTGATATGGCGTATGAAGATAAATGCCAATGAATCAAAAGGCTGGATTGTCTGCCTGAATAAAGTCAACATACCAGACGGTGGCAGCTTGTTCATATATTCGGCCAATACAAAAATACTCAAAGGCGCCTACACATCATCCAAGAACAATCTGGCTGATAAGCTTACAATCGGTCCGGTGTCTGGTAGTGACATCATCATTGAATATAATATACCGGATAAAGTAGAAGCCCAATTGCCATTTTTACTTGATAAACTTTATTTCGTCTATAAAGAAAATCCTAATGTGCCCATCCAACAACAATCCTTACTTGGTGATCCGGCATATCAGTCATCCTGGCCTTGCATGATTAATGTAAATTGCCCGGAGGGCAGCCAATATGGAAAAGAAAAAAACGGTGTAGTACGCATATTGATAGCTTCAGACAAAGGTTATTATTATTGCACAGGTTCTTTGGTTAACAATACCAAAAAAGACCGTACACCTTATATATTATCTGCATTCCATTGCGAACATGGTTTGGTGCCATATTATGACAATTACATTTTTGCATTCGGATGGGAAACGGCCGACTGTACAACACCGGTAGAATCACCCGAATACCAAACAATGACCGGTTGCGACCTTGTGGCCAGAAGGGAAGAGAGCGATTTTACACTTTATAAGTTGAAAACAGATATACCGGTACTGATAAATGCTTACTTCAATGGCTGGAATAAATCAGCACTCAAGAAACCATCAAAGACTGCCACCATTCATCACCCGAATGGCGATGTTAAGAAAATTTCTTTAGACAATAATCCTGCGGTAGTATGGGCAAGCCCTATAAACTGGGCTTATGGTGCCACAACACCAGCCGGCCACCACTGGCGCACAGGGCTGAGCAAAGGAGCATCAATGCCAGGGTCATCAGGAGCGCCCCTGTTTGACGAAAACAAAATGATTGTCGGTCAGCTTCACGGAGGTAGTTCTACCTGCTCGTTAACTACCCTTTTTTACGGAATGTTTTCTAAATCATGGGACGAGGGTGCCACACCACAGACTCGTCTCAAAGACTGGCTGGATCCACTCAATACCGGCAAGGATACCATCTCCGGCCTTGAAGTGCCGGCATTGGCTGTCTGCAGCATATCAGGCAAAATTGAAACTTCAAAATCTGCCTCTATGAAGAAAGTGATGGTCGTATTATCCGGATTCACAAACGATACAGTCTTTACAGGCAATGATGGTAAATACTCATTTGACAAAGTAGTCATCGGAAAGAATTATACTATTACACCATATTATAGTACCTTTGCACTGGAAGGCGTTTCAACAGGAGATCTAGTAGTTATCAATAAAAGTATTCTTGGTCAGCAGGCCATTCCATCAGAATATAAAAAAGTAGCTGCAGATGTAAATCTGTCCGGTACTATCTCTACAGCTGATATGAACATACTGAATAAAATGATACTCGGTTTACAGTACGAATTTCCTTCCAAAAAAACCTGGGTTTTTGTGACACCGGGATATAAGTGGCCAAATCAAGCCGGCAGTGCAGATTCCCTGCACTTCAATAATATTCAGGTTGACCAGTTCAATGCCAATTTTGTTGGCGTCAAACTGGGCGATGTGACCGGAACTAATTAATTGTACAATAGCTATGCAGATATTTTATAACCCGCGATGCGGAAAATGTAGAAATGCTAAGAACTTTCTTGAAGATCAAAACATAAGCTGTGACATTTTCGAATACCTTTCGGAAACTTTCACCAAGGAAACACTCGATGAAATAGTGCGCAAATCTGGCCTTGATGTTACCGATTTTATTAGGAAAAAGGAAGACCTGTATAAAGAAAAATTTGCCCAAAAGGAATATTCACACGATGAGTGGCTTGACATCCTGGTAGAGAATCCGTCGTTGCTTGAGCGACCGATTATCATTACCGAAGATCGTGCCTGGATAGCCAGGAGCGATGAAAAACTGCAGGAAGTGCTTCAACAATACAATGATTAATCGCTTAATTATTGTACCCGGAATTGTGCCCAACTATTATGTACTGTTATGAAGCGCATTCATGTAGTAAGTTTTGATGTGCCTTATCCGCCAAACTATGGTGGTGTGTTTGCTGTGTATCAGTTGCTTCAATTCCTGAAAGAATGCAACGTGAATGTGGTATTGCATGTGTTTACATACAACAAAAGGCAGATAAGCCCGGAACTCAATGTGCTTTGTGAAAAAATCATTACCTACAAGCGCAATACAGGTTTGTGGTCTCAGTTGTCTATATTGCCTTATATTGTCAGAAGCAGACGCCACCCGGACCTCCGACGAAATCTCATTGCCGACGATGAACCTGTTCTTTTTGAAGGTGTACATACCTGCTATTGGCTGAAGGATGTTGCCAAAGTAAAAGCCAATGTCTTTGTCAGAGCACACAACATCGAGGCAGATTACTACCGGTTTCTAGCTAAATATGAATCTGAACTTACGAAAAGAATTTTTTTTAGCATAGAAGCATACAGACTCCGGTTTTTTGAAAAGAAGATATTAAAATTAGCCCGAAAAGTATTCTGTTTTACCCAAAAAGATGCTGAAATGCTGTCACATTATGGCGTACGCACGGTAGTGTCTAATCCGTTTTTTTCATCAATGCGCATACAGGTGAATAAAGGGAATGGTCGGGGAATACTCATCCATGGAAATCTGGCAATCAACGACACTGTTCAATCAATCAGGCTTATTCTGCAACATTTTAAAGATTATCCTGAAATAAAGATGATCATAGCAGGCAGAAATCCTGCAGATGAATTGATCAATTATCTTGTCGGATTTCCTCAGGTACAGCTCATAATAAATCCGGATGATGCACAATTACCCGAATTGATTCAAGACGCCCATATACATCTTTGTCATACCAATATTGAAGCCGGTTTTAAGATGCGATTGATGTCATTATTGCAATACGGAAAGTTTATAGTTTGTAATGAAAAATTTTGCACTGAACCATTATTGAAACAAGCGTTGTACATTGAAAATGATCTTGCAAAATGGCCGGCACTTGTAAAAACACTGCTCGGCAAAGATTTTGAGCCAATAGATATCGAGCATAGGTCAAATGTGGTGAATACACTAAATGGCACACGTGGTATCGGAATACTAATAGAAGAAATTTTCGGAAAGAACACAAAGTGTGAAAACAAATAAGGTTTTAAAATATTTAAACCGTGAGTTCGACTCACAAATATTGCCAACAAACAATAAAAAATATCTCGGTTAATCTGAATTTTCCTAATATTGTATTTCAAAAACAATCATACATTGACGAAGGAAATCTACATCATACGACACGGCGAAACAGAGCTCAACAAATTGCGCATTATTCAAGGAAGCGGGATAGACAGCAGCCTTAATGAAAAGGGTAGGTCACAGGCACGCGCATTTTATGATTTTTATAAAGCTGAAGATTTTCAGTTTGTTTATACTTCTGCACTGAAGCGCACCGTGCAAAGTGTCCAAGACTTTCTTCTTGAAGGCATTCCGTACAGGTCACTCAGTGATATTAACGAAATATCCTGGGGTATTCACGAAGGGCAGTCACCCAATCCGGTTTTGACAAATTCATACCTTGAGGTAGTAAAAAAATGGGATGCTGAGGACTACGATGCTGCATTGCCTCAAGCTGAATCACCACGTGAATTAAGTGACAGGCTAAGACGTTTTGTAGATGAATTGCTTGCGAATCCTGCTGAAAAGTTACTTGTGTGTAGCCATGGTCGTGCTATAAGGTGTCTCATGACCATCCTGCATGATGAGCCATTGAAAATGATGGAACAATACGACCACAGCAACACAGGATTGTTCAAGGTGTTATATAAAAACGGTCGTTTTGCATCCTTGACACTCAACAACACAGATCATCTGCATACAGAAGAACTCAGGTCAATGGTATGGTAACAAACGCTGAACAGTAATACATCATTTGATTAGTCCTTCATAAAGCCATTGGGCGAGTAGTTGTCGGTTATCGGCCTGTAGTATTCTTTTCTGGTCATTGTAGTTTTTGATGTTGCCAAGTTCGACAAATACGGTAGGTGGCCACAGTTCGCGCAGCATAAGCAGGTTACGCGTAGAGAGCTTACCTTCATACTGACGGCCTTTGCGATGCTTCGCATATTGAAGGATGAATACACTCAGCATATTTTTCGAAATACGGATCGATTCCTTAATATCATCCTGGTGGTAGAAGAATACATCGGTCTTCTTGCTTTTATTTCGCGAATCTATATGTATGAGCAATGCCCGCTGTACTTTAACGCCTTGTTTTTTATGCTTCAGATAAAGGTTGTTGATGGCTTTGGCACGCTGCTGGAGCCGTTTTTTTTGATCAAGTGGAATGGTAAGCCCGCCATAGCAGATTTCATCATTATCTAGTTCTAGATATTTTTCATCTCGTATGCCATCATTCATGTCTCGTAGTACAATATAGGCAGTAGCTCCTTGCGAAATAAGCAGTCTGGCTACACGAAGTGCAATGTCGTAGGCATATTCATCTTCTGAGATGATATTGCCGCTCACTTCAGCCATAGCGCCGGGGTCAGGGCCACCGTGTCCGCTTTCTATGTAATATACCTGACCTGCAAGTTTGTTGGAGGTGATGCTTACATTTTCATACTTCGGACCGAAAATCGGATACTTTCGTGACGTACCTGAAGCAGGCTCGTCGCTTAAGAGTTCCTTGGGTGAAGATTTTGGTACGTCAGTCGGGCTACAGTGAATCTCAGAATACGGTACCCACAATTCCTTATCAGTTAGAAAACTTTTTTTCTTTATTTTCTTCTTGACCATTTCTTCATTGTAGGCCTGAATCCGTTTTGCCTGCTCAAGATCATTTATTTTCAGTGTAGAACGAATGCTTTTTCCGTTATAAACATAGACCATAATGGGCAGGGCATATGGAATGTCAGCCCGCAAAAGGGCACCTTTCTTGATTTTGTTCAGTTCATAGAATTTATTGAAATTGCAGCTGAACTCCTCGAGGTGGTACCTGCGCATAAAAGATAGGATGCCATCGCCATTTTCCACTTTTGATTCGTAATAAAAATATGCAGGTTTTTGTCCAAAACTGAAGAAAGAAAGCAGGCACAAAGTAACTATGTACACAAGCCTGTGTATCAGTTTTTGATTCCATCTATATGTAGAATGAGTTGTCAAAATATTAATATTAACGGATGATTTTTCCACTTAATTAAGGAAGTTGACTAATTTTGTTGCCGAAGATAGGATTATGCAAGCAATTTTTTCACTTTTGGTCAAAGAATTTACACTTGAGTGGCGACAAAAACACAGTTTTGGTGCTTTGTTGCTCTATGTGCTGGCTACCATTTTCATCGTTTTTTCAGTCATTAAGAACATCGCACCCGATGTTTGGATTGCCTTATTTTGGATTATTGTGCTTTTTGCATCTGCCAATGCGTCTGCAAGGAGTTTTTATCAGGAAAGTGGTGCCAGGCAATTATTTTATTATCAGTTGACGCATTCGCTCAATTTTATTTTTTCAAAATTTTTATACAATTTTATCCTTTTGTTCTTGATTGGGTTACTTACGTGGCTTGGTTTTATTTTCTTCAGTAAGGCTATAGTAAGAGACTATGGTTTGTTTGTACTCACCATCGTGTTGGGGTGCCTGAGTTTTTCTACCATTTTTACATTTATTTCGGCCATTGCCAATAAGACTCCAAATGGTTCATCATTGATGGCTATCCTGAGTTTTCCGTTGATGATACCTGTGATACTTACATTGCTAAAACTCAGTGCACAGGCTTGCAGACTTATGCAGGATACCGGTTACGTTAAAGATATTATCATTTTATTGTCCATCAACGGGATGCTTATAGGTGTCATGATTTTTTTGTTTCCGTTTGTTTGGCGAGATTAATACAAGAATATGGCAAACATCAGCAATACTTGGGCAAAATTCATTTCTATAGGCAAATATATCGGCGCCGGGCTGATAGTATATTCACTCATCTCCGGTCTGCTCGTGCCACTTAAGCCGGGCATCTTGGCAGTAGAGCCAGTAACGCTTGATGCAGGCAAGCAGTCGGTCATTCATGTCACAGGTTATAATACACATTTCGAAGAAGGCAAAGAATTAAGCGCTTTTTTGAAATTCAACGACGGTACATTCCTTGAATCAGCCAATAATCTGGTGCGTTCGGGCAAAAAGATGGATATTGCCTTTCACATACCATATCCACTACCATTTCCCGACAGGGTATCAGACGCAGTTTTGGTCGTCAATTCGCCGGAAGACGGAACAATGATTAAGCCTGCAGCTGTAACAGTGAGGCAGGCGGTCTTGCCGGTTGCTACCGAAATGGACGGTGTTTTTCTAAAAGATGCAGGAAAGCTACATGTACATGATGCTTGGTCATTTCCATACAGAGGTATTCTTGAAGAGACCATCCGGAATATATTTTACCACGTTCCGCTCTGGATTGCTATGGTAGTATTGTTCGTGTTGTCGGTCGTGTCGAGCCTGTATTTTTTAAAGACAAAACAGGAGAAATACGACGAAATAGCAGTGGCCACCACTTCAATCGGCATCTTACTCGGTATTCTCGGACTGGCTACCGGTGCAGTCTGGGCTAAAAACACCTGGGGCCAATACTGGAGTGGCGACATCAAACAAAACATGACGGCCATCGCACTACTCATTTATTTTGCATACTTTATCCTACGCTCATCGCTCGAAGATGACGTTAAAAAATATTCGTTGAGTGCAGTTTACAATATTTTTGCATTTGTAGCATTGATACCTTTGATATTTGTCATTCCAAGGCTTACAGACAGTCTGCATCCCGGCAACGGAGGTAATCCTGCTTTGGGTGGAGAAGACCTTGACAACTCAATGAGGCTGGTCTTTTATCCGGCATGCATCGGTTGGATATTGTTATCATTATGGATGAGCGATATATTACGAAGAATAATACGGCTTGAACGCAGTACACAAAACGATTAATATGAAAAACAAGAAGATAATATCCTTAGTATTTTTTATACTTTCAGCAATAAGACTTTCGGCTGCATCAGGTGGTGAAGATTTTATGAGCAATATTGGTAAAATATATGTAGTCATTGCAGTAATCGTATTGATCTTCATCGGTATATTTGCAATGCTTTTGCATATAGAGCGAAGAGTGAAAATTTTAGAAAATCAAAAAATTAATAATGAGTAGTCACGATTCATTTTTCAAAAGTGTGGAACGCAACTTTGATAAGGCTGCATCACACACCGACCTTCATAAAGGTCTGCTGGAACAAATAAAGGTTTGCAATGCTATTTACTCGATGAGGTTCCCGGTGAAAATCGGTAACGAGTATCAGGTAATAGAGGCTTACCGGGTGCAGCATAGTCATCACCGATTGCCGACCAAGGGCGGTATCCGCTACAGCGACAATGTTAACCAAGAGGAAGTAATGGCTCTGGCAGCTCTGATGACCTACAAATGCGCCATAGTAGATGTACCATTCGGTGGTGCAAAAGGTGGTGTAAAAATTAATCCAAAAAATTACACCGAAAACCAGCTCGAAAGAATTACCAGAAGGTACACGACCGAATTGATACGTAAGAATTTCATAGGCCCGGGTATCGATGTGCCTGCTCCTGACTATGGTACAGGACAAAGGGAGATGGCATGGATACTTGACACCTACCAGACATTTAAGCATGGCGAACTTGACGCCGTAGCATGTGTCACCGGTAAGCCGGTAAGCCAGAATGGTATCAAAGGAAGAACAGAAGCTACAGGTCGGGGTGTGTTTTATGGTGTGAGAGAAGCTATGAGTTTCAAAGACGATATGAAAAAACTCGGGCTCACTCCCGGTATCGAAGGCAAAACCATGGTAGTCCAAGGACTCGGTAATGTAGGGTCGCATACTGCACTTATCTCTCAGCAGGAAGGTGATGTCAAAATCATAGGCGTGGCAGAATACGAGGGCTCAATATATTCGGAAAATGGCATTGACGTAGAAAAGCTTATGGCTTTCAGAAAAGAAACAGGTTCTATCATTGGGTTCCCCGGTACCAAGACACTAAAAGATAACATGGCTGCTCTCGAACTCGAATGCGACATACTCGTTCCGGCAGCACTCGAGAACCAGATAACCATGGAAAATGCACATAAGATAAAAGCAAAGATAGTAGCAGAGGCAGCCAATGGCCCAACTACATCCGAAGCAGCAGATGTGCTTACCAAAAATGGTATCATGGTCATTCCGGATATGTATATCAATGCCGGTGGTGTTACAGTTTCGTACTTCGAGTGGCTCAAGAATCTTTCGCACATGCGCTTCGGCCGAATGGAAAAACGATTTAATAGCAATACCTATGACAACTTGCTTAAAACGATCGAAAAACTTACCGGGAAAACTGTAGGTGACAAGGAAAGAATGGTACTGACACGCGGTGCTGAAGAAATCGACCTTGTACGCTCAGGCCTTGAAGAAACTATGGTGACTTCATACCACCAAATCCGTGAGACATTCCAGCGTAAACGAAAGATAGAAGACCTGAGAACTGCTGCATTCGTTACAGCTTTGCAAAAAATCAGCAGCGATTACGAGAATCTCGGCGTGTTCCCATAATAGAGATAAGTTTTATTTTGTTAGTGAATGATTAGCAGTATCCTGAATAAGGGTACTGCTTTTTTTGTGCCGAATATGTTATGTAATCGATATACTCATTTTCTTATTATTCAGGAAAACATTTCCCGTAATCGGGTGTTTTAAGATAGTTGTGCAAAATATTTGGTAAAAAATTGAAATGTTTACAAACAATTTATGTTTCGGATTGTTCTGTATTGTCAGTTATGATATATCTTCACCAAATATTCTTTTTATATTAAGTCTAAATTGTTTGTTTTTAAGAATAATTGTTAAAATTTTGGCAAAAATCTTGTATTTTATTTTTCAATTGCTTAATTTTACATCGAAATTCACATAATAATTAAACTAAATCATAAACATCACAAAATGTCAGAAAAATTAGATAAGACCGACTTAAAAATTTTGCAAATCCTTCAAGAAAATAGTAAAATTACAAACCTCGAATTATCAAAAAGAATTGGTTTATCACCGGCACCAACACTCGAAAGAGTAAAAAAACTCGAGCAGTCAGGTGTAATTGAGAGTTACCACGCAAACGTCAATTCTCAGGCTATTGGCCTTAATGTCAAAACATTCGCACTTGTGTCTCTTGCATGGCACAAAGAAAATGCGCTCAACAACTTTCTTAGCAAAATTAGAGCAATCAGAGAAATCACAGAATGCTACATCATCACAGGTGAAGCTGATTTCCTTATCAAAATAGTAACAAAGGACATCCCGAACTACGAAAAGCTTTTGTTCAAAACATTGTCACAGATAGAAGAGATTGAAAGACTAAAAACATTGATGACATTATCAACGGTGAAAGAACTGAAAACACTGCCTTTTAAATACGATTAATTCAAACAAATATAAATCCTAAGGCCGCATCTGAGTATGCGGCTTTTTTACTTATGGCCAAATTAAATGGTTCTTTGTTGTGGGAGTTAAGCTTGTCATCATCTGATGCTAAGTCTTATGTTTTCGGTACCATGCACGCTGGTTCGGATGAAGCTTATTCATTTTATAATCTGGCAGCCAGGTATATCACAAACTGTACTTGTTTTGCAAATGAAGCTGACCTCAATGAAATGAACCGGGGAAATGCTCACTTGTACCTTGAAGGAGACCAGACATTGAAAACACTCATTCCGGAGAAAAAATACATTAAGATAGCCCGGATCATAAAGAAAAGCAGTGGACTTGAACTCGAAGCGCTCGACAGATTTAAACCTATTATTATTCAAAACCTCATGATGGAATCGGAACTAATGAACAATTCTAGACCTCCACTCGACTGGCAGTTGAAAATGCTCGCCGACCAGCTTGGCCTTAGACAAACAGGTGTAGAGACAGTCGAGGATCAGATACGAATCATGAATGCCATTCCGTTAAAGATACAGTTAAAAACACTCTTAAAATCAATCAAAAGATTGAAAGAATCGAAAAGAGGTTTTAAAAAACTTATCAGACATTACAAGATGGCAGATTTGCAAAAAATGAGCGAACAAACTAAAAAATCGCTTGGCAGCCTTCGTAAGCTGATGCTGTACGACCGAAATGTAAAAATGGCAGACTGGATATTTACACAATCATCGATAGAAAATACATTTGTAGCCATAGGTGCGGCCCACCTCGGTGGGAATAAAGGTGTACTGAACCTGCTCAGGAAAAAAGGATTCTTACTTAAGGCAATCCATGAATAATAAGAACGTTATCATACTATTCGACCGTTGAACCAATTCACATTTAACCTTGTAGAAAAATATAGAACTGAATGAAGCGGCATTTTCTACTCATCAACTTTTTACTTTCTGGAATCTTTTTCTTGACAGCTCAGACGAAATACACTGTCAGTGGCTATGTGAGAGATTCGTTAACCGGCGAAACACTTATCGGTGTCAACATTTATCAGCAAGATCAGCCTGCAAATGGCACAGCTACCAACGAGTACGGGTTCTATTCACTTACACTTAGCAAAGCGCCCTTGAATCTTACCATCTCATATATTGGCTACGATAAACAAACTATCCGGATTAATTCACCCACCAACCAACGTCTGAACATTTCACTATATGAAGGCTTGCAGATAAGTGAAGTGGTCGTTACAGCTGAGCAAAAGGATAAAAATGTAAACAGTACCGAAATGAGTACCATTACACTACCGGTAGAAACAATCAAGAAACTGCCCGCACTCTTTGGCGAAATCGATATCATCAAATCGCTGCAACTCTTACCGGGTGTACAGTTTGGTGGCGAAGGCAACAGCGGATTTTACATAAGAGGCGGAGGGGCAGACCAAAACCTTTTGCTGCTTGATGAAGCAAACGTCTATAATGGCGGTCACATGCTAGGTTTTTTTTCGATTTTCAATTCGGATGCCATAAAAGGGACTACTCTGTATAAAGGTGGTATGCCGGCCAGCTACGGCGGCAGACTTTCTTCGGTGGTTGACATTCAGATGAAAGAAGGCAACAACAAAGACTATGGTATGGAAGGTGGCATTGGCCTCATTTCATCAAGATTTACGGTAGAAGGACCTATAAAGAAAGAAAAGTCGGCATTCCTGCTGTCAGGAAGACGGACGTATTTATTCGACTTGCTTCAGCCATTTTTACAGAAAACCAATTATGCAGGTACCAATTATTTTTTCTATGACCTCAATGCAAAGTTCAATTATCGGTTTTCTGACAAAGACCGGCTATACATTTCAGGATATTTCGGACGTGATATTCTAAAATTCCAGTCGAACCAACGCGATTTTGGTTTCAAGATACCTTATGGCAACACAACAGCCACCATCAGGTGGAACCATCTGTTCAATGATAAGCTATTCATGAACCTGTCTGGTATTTACAATGATTATGACTTTAGTTTTGGTGGAGGCCAGGCAGAGTTTCAGCTGAATGTAGGCTCCGGTGTACGGGATTATAACCTGAAGATCGACTTTGATTATTTCCCTGATTCTCGCAATAAGGTAGAGTTCGGGGCCATGAGTATTTATCATCGCCTGACTCCTAATATCGTTCGTGCCACGAATGGAGAAATTAATTTCATGTCAGACCTGACTCCTAAGTACGGACTTGAAAATGCACTGTATATACAAGATGATATTAAGTGGAATCCGAGGCTGAGCACGAACATCGGGCTTCGCTTTTCTTCTTTTTCGCACATCGGACCTTATGTTTCATCCATTGATTCTACAGTTTATAAAGATTTCGAGCACATCAGGACATTCTATGCTGTAGAGCCTCGTGTGTCTGCCAAATACTCGGTCAGCCCAGAAACAAGCATCAAGGCTTCCTTATCCGGAACGACACAATATCTGCACCTGGTAAGCAATTCGACAAGCACACTGCCTACCGATGTTTGGGTACCAAGTTCTGAGCTGGTAGAACCACAGCGAGGTATTCAATATGCTGCAGGCGTGTTCCGCAATTTTTTCTCCAATACACTTGAGACCTCCATTGAACTGTATTACAAAGACATGAATCACCAAATTGATTATGGCGAAAGTTACATAGCATCACCTGCTGATGAAGTCGAAAAATCATTTGTATATGGCATTGGCAAAAGCATCGGTGCCGAATTTTTCATCCACAAAACAACAGGACGGCTCAACGGATGGATTTCTTACACGCTGAGCAAAACCAGGAGAAAATTTGACGACATTGCCGGTGGCTCATGGTATCCGGTTACGCATGATAGAACACATGACTTGAATGTAGTAGCCAACTACAAAATCAATAAAAAACTTGAACTCGGAGCAGTATTTGTTTTTGCCACAGGCAATACCTACACTCCGCTCAAAAACCTGTTCGTAACCGAACAAGACCTCAATATCGAATATGGAGCCCGCAATAGTGCCCGAATACAGAACTATCACCGTATGGATATCTCTCTGAATTATGACCCAAAACCTGACAGCCGTAAAAAATTTAAATCGACCTGGAATTTTTCGGTTTATAATCTTTACAACCGCAAAAACCCTGCATTCATATATAACAATATCGAGACTGACGTCAACAAGGGTACTGCTAAAGCCCAAGCAATAAAAGTATCTTTGTTTCCGATTATTCCTTCAATCACATGGAACTTCAAATGGAATCAATAAAAATGAAGCAACAATCAATATTCGTACTACTTATCCTGGCTATTACTTCTCTATCATCATGTGAAGAAGAATTCATACCGGAGATTAGCAGTGAACCTGCCCAGATTGTAGTAGAAGGCTACATCGAAGCCGGTGAAGGCGCCCTTCCTCCGTTCGTGATACTTACCCGGAGCACGCCTTTCTTTTCAGAGTTTAGTCAGGATACCTGGAGCAAACTTTTCGTTCATGATGCTAAGGTAGTGGTCAATGATGGTGTAAAAGATTATGTTCTGAACGAAATCTGCTCCGACGATCTGACACCCGAAATGAAGAAAAATCTAAGTACTTTGTTAGGAGTTGATTTGGATTCATCCGGTATTGATTTTTGTGCCTACCTCGATTTGAGTTTTGGTCTTAAAGGCAAAGAAGGAGGCAGCTATAGGCTTTCTGTTCATGCAGACGGACAGATGTTAGATGCTGTTACAAGCATTCCACAAAGGGTTGGTCTCGACACGGTTTGGTTTGAGCAGCCACCCGGAGAACCTTCGGATACACTTCGCAGAATGCTTTGCTACATAACTGATCCCGGTGATCAGACGAATTATTACCGTTTTTTGACCAAAACCAACAACCAACCCTTCGCTTCCGGCTCAAACTCCGTAGTGGACGACAAATTGTTCAACGGTATCAAATTCAAGGTTCATCTACCACGACGCAGTCAGCGAAATGAAAAATTTGATCCGGTCAGTTATGGTTTGTACAGGGTAGGGGATACGGCTTATGTAAAATGGGCAAACATCGATAAGTCACACTTCGACTTTTGGAGTACACTTGAATTCAATAAAAATAACCAGGGGCCTTTCTCAAGTTATACACGTACCAAAACCAATATCAATGGCGGTTTAGGTATTTGGGGTGGATATTATGTAAATATTTATAAACTAATAGTAAAATAATGGCAAATAAAAATGTAAAACGCTACTCTGACATTCTCATCAGTGTCGGGCTTGATGAAGCAAATATACCGGTAGAACTTCTTTGGCAGTCAAAAGACGACCCAAACGTCAAGGAACCTCAGGAATGTAAAGCTTTTCTGCTTTCTCTGTTTGATTCGAAAGTAAAGGATACTTTAAAAATCGACCTGTGGACCAATGAACTACAAGTAGTGGAGATGGACAGGTTCATGTTTCAGACACTACGCGGGCTTGCAGACACCTATATGAAAGCAACCAATAACCACAAACTCGCCAACGAGATGCAGCAGTTCGTTACTTATTTTGGCGAACAAACAGAAATAATACCTAAGGAAAAGAATTAAAGCTCATTTCTGTACTCTTTCATCAATAGCGGCCGCCCGACTTCTTGAATTTTCGCTTGAAGTCTGGTTTTGCAGCGTTCTTCACATCGCTGAATGCCTTATGCCGCTTTGATGGAGGATTGTGCGAATGTATGCCTTCTTCCGAAAGTCTGGCTATTATCTGCTTGCCGTTTACCTTGAGTGTACTGAATTTTTCAAGTAGCTGGTGCGAATATTTGCTATCAACCTCTACTATACAATAGTCGTTACGTAGTTCAATCTTTCCTAAATATCGGTTTTCTACATGTCCCTTATTGCATAACAAACCTACCATTTTACCGATATCGAACCTGTCTTTTTTACCAATGTTGAAATACAATGTCTCGCTGTTGTCTTTGCCTCCGGATCTTCGTCCCGATTCGGTTCGCATGCCCGGTGTTTTTCGTTCAAAACTACCCGAACGTTCTCTTTCTCTTTCTTTTCGGTTGAGGTCAGGTGCATTTTTGTAATAATCAAGAAAACGGTTGAATTCTACCGAAGCGAATTTCTTGATGATCTCTTCCTTGTCAAGGTGTTCGAGTTTGGCATATACATTACCCCAATAAGGTGCTATTTGCTCCTCTTGTACTTCTACATTTACTACCTTTTCCATCAATAAAAGCAACTGCTGCTCGCATACTTCTATCCCTGTAGGTACAGGCAATTTTCTGAATCGGGTCTTCAAGAAACGCTCCAGCTGAGTTATCCGGCCCAGATCTCGTGGAGATGCTATGAGTATAGATGTACCTGTTTTACCTTGTCTGCCTGTTCTTCCGCTGCGGTGTGTGTAGTATTCAATATCATCCGGTTGATTGTAGTGGATAACGTGCGTGATGTCGTCCACGTCTATCCCACGAGCAGCTACATCAGTTGCTACCAAGAGTTTAAGCGTTCGGTTTCTAAACTTCGCCATCACCCGGTCGCGCTGCTGCTGGCTAAGGTCACCGTGCAGACTGTCAGCTACGTAACCTTCCTTCACCATGCGTTCGGCTACTTCTTGTGCATCCAGCTTGGTTCGGCAGAAAATGAGGCCGAATATATCCGGTGTGAAATCAACGATGCGCTTAAGCGCTTCGAACCTGAACCGCTCTTCGACTACCATGTAGGTATGGTCGATGTTCTGATTTATTTCATTGGATGGGTTAGCCGTTAGCTCCGTCGGATTGTTCATGTATCTGCTTGCTATCTTCCTGATGTCAGAAGAGAAAGTGGCAGAAAACAACCAGACAAATTTCTCATCCGGTGTAAATCCCAATATGTGTTCTATATCATCTCTGAAGCCCATATTGAGCATTTCGTCTGCTTCATCCAGTACAATGTGATGTATAGTTGACAGGTCAACGGCCTTTCTGTCTATCAAGTCCATCAGCCTGCCTGGTGTTGCTACTATTATGTCTGCACCTCGTTTTATATCTTTTATCTGATGCATGATGTTCGTACCGCCATATACGGCTACGACATTATATTTTCTCCCTTTTGGTAGAAAATTCTGCATATTTTCAGCTATCTGTACACATAGTTCGCGGGTTGGGCTCAATACAAGTGCCTGTACGGTCTTGAGGCCCGGCTCGAGTTGTTGTATAAGCGGCAGACCAAAAGCAGCAGTTTTGCCGGTTCCGGTTTGGGCAAGTGCTACTACATCACCCGGATTACTCAACACATGCGGTATTACTAACTTCTGGATTGGGGTAGGTGTGGTATAACCCATCTGGGTTATCGACTCTACAAGGGCAGTATCCAGCCCTAATTGTTCAAATTCATTCATGCCGCAAAGATACGGATTTAATTTCACGAATAATGAAACTTAAGGAAAAATAAAAATTGTGTTACAAAATTTAATTCTGCTTTTCCTGTATTACTGTTTCGCAGATTGCACGCATTTTCTTTTTATTGGTCAACACT
>WBZR01000396.1_pt1 | contig 71871 bp, 51 predicted proteins | sample 5204231 | NCBI WGS metagenome assembly WBZR01 (sample SAMN12412403, study PRJNA552823) | activated sludge metagenome | isolation source: activated sludge from anammox sidestream of wastewater treatment plant... | place: USA: Virginia | collected 2017-08 | reverse complement strand
AAACGGGCATCAAAGTAAGCAAAGAAAGTATTGACCAAAAAAGAATCCAGCTCCATCAGCAACTACCTGACCTTAACTATAGAATTATACCATGATTGGGGGTGTTTGTTTTGAAATCGTTCCTTAGGAAAATATACCATTAATTACTTTATTAGTGAATATAAATTTGCTTATTCATGATATTGCATTAATTATATTACTATCGTTCACAAAATCAATTAATTATAACATTTTTTATAAATCATAATGATTTGTTAATGGTTCTACGGAACCAAATAGGACAAAATAGTCTTTTTTATTTTTTATAAAAACATATAAGTTTTTCCTTTTGACAAAGCCTGTAATAATATTTATTTGTCGATGAATTTTATGGAAAATATGTTTTTATTTTCAACCACGAAATGATGTTAAAAAGGACGAAATTTGTATGCCATGACCATTCTTCCTTACCATTTGACCATCTTGCCCATTCTGTAACCGGAATCCGTCTTGAGTCGCAGGAAATAGACACCGGAATCCAATCGACTGATATCAAATACTGAGTCCGCATTAATATTCTTCACGTACATTCTCTCCTTTCCATACATGTCCCATATACTCATCTCGATCACGCCCGAAATAGAGGATTCCCACGCAAATCTGATATAATCATGTGCCGGATTGGGATAACAAACAACAGAATATCTGACATCTGAAACGGTTTGAATCCCCGAATCCACATCCCCACAATAGGTAAATATTCCGTCTCTATAATTGATTGCGGCTGTATTCTCTCCGCTTTTGAATACATTGGGTGTGCCGATGACCGGATATTGGCTGACGCCTGCCAGAAAAGGCGGTTTGCTTGTCAAATAATATGATGTGTCCGGTAAGCCTTCCGTTCCTGCCGGATTGATATTCCCCCGGATATTGTTACCATACAGGAAATGATCCTTGCCAAAGAGCAGGTACAGGCCCTGAGCAAACACCGTACTGGTAACCTCGTTGCCCACAATATTTTGACTATCGGAAGGCGGATTATTGTTCATGAATATGCCATATGTCTCCAGCCTGTTCCTGAAGAACGTGTTGAAGGGGCCATTGATACCATGAGAATCATCGATGACGATTTGGCGGCCTATATTCCCTTCAAAAAGATTGGAAAATACGTAATTGCCGTGCAGGACGAGGTCTCCGGAAGAATTAGATGGCAGCGTCGTGCCCGTCCAGTATGGATCGATGGAATAATTATACCCGAACACATTGCCATTGGCCCCTGCCTGAAGTATCATCGAATGTCGAAGATGCCGAAAGATGTTGTTTTCGATCAGGCAATCTCCCGATGTTGCCTGTACCAACACGCCGTAGCCCTTTCCTCCTTCGCCATAGTCATAGGCATCGTGCATATAACAATTGCGGACTTCGACATGCGAACTCGAACTGATGGCAATATGCGCAAAATTGGCACTGTCACTTTCCACCCCACTGATCAGGCAGTTGGTAGCAAACTCCAGTGAAATATTGTTGGACTGGAAGGCGTCATTGCTGCCCCGGACAATTTTAAGACATTCGATCTCGGCATCTCTGAGTGGTTTGATCTTCCGTATCATCGGCTGTCTTTGCAGTGGCAAATCCAATCTGAGCTGCCCGGCCAGAAAAAGTGTGTCCTGCCGCACAGCCGATATTTCTACAATCTGACCTACTGTGCCATTGGCCCAATCGGAAGCAACCATGCCGGTATCATCCATGGATATGCGGACGAGGTCACCGGGCTTGAAGACATCTTCAGGCATTGCGATTAAAAAGTCTTCATCCCGAAATGCATCCCGGGTCAAAACGGCTATGTCATCATCCAATTTGCCTCGAAAGGAGATGAGATCGCCCACTGCCGGAGCGACAAATCTCAGAATCGTAGCCTCCGCGCCCTTGCCTCTCACCGTGACATAACTTGGAATGGAGATGGTTCGGTCAAATATATAGGTTCCCTCTTCAAATTCAATGATGCCCGGTTTGCCCTGTAAAGCTGAAGTTGCATCATCCCATGCATTGACATTGGATGTAGTGCCGTTCCCCACTCCACCGAAATCTCTTATACTGAGTATTGGACGATTGTCATTCATTGGCATTTTGAGGCCGGCTCTTGTCCAGTCAACGGTACGCCACACAGGGATGGTCTGGCCATAACCATAAATACAGAGCAGTACAAGCAGAAATGATAATATTCTTTTCATGCGTAGAAGGGGATGCGATATCCAAATATAGTCAAATTGGTACAAATATGAGGGAAAAGTGTTGGAGCGGAGCGAAAGTCCTGTGCCAAGTTGTAATCAAAGGGTATTAACAGGAAATTCCCACGGGAAAGATACGTGAAAAGAAAACCGAAGTTCCCGAGAGCCTCCTAAGAGCGGACGTCTCAACAAGCTGACTTTTACTTCTGTGCCCTGCTGACCAGCCAGATGCTCACTGCGATAAAGATTAGATTCGGAATCCAGACACCGAGCAGCGGGGAAATGATGTTGCTCTGCGCAAATGTCACCGAAAATCTGGAAAGTATCATGTAGGCGGCGCCCAACGACACCCCAAAAGCGAGGTTCATACCCATTCCTCCCCTTACCTTACGGGAAGCTACCGACACACCGATTAGCATCAGGATAATCAGCGTGGCACTGTCAGCCGTTCGCCGGTGAAATTCAATCAGATATTCGCCGGCGACACCGGTGCCCCTGGATTCTTCTTTTTTGATAAACCGAAGGAGGGCAGGTGACGGTAATGTCTCCTTAAAATTACGTATGGTATAAAAATCATCCGGCCCTATATTCAGGCTCATACTGACTGTGTCTCGGGGTTGTAATTGAATGGTTTCCTTCAGCCCATCAAAGGTGTGCCGCTCCAAGCCTGTCAAAAGCCAATTGTTGGGATTGCCCAAAAATTTAGCCTCACGAGCCTTATATATTTCGACCAGATTCCCTTTCTTGAAGGTCTCAATACGTAAATCCCTCGCCACACTGTCTGTCCGATTATAGAACCGAACAAAAATCTTGGAATCCGAAGAAAGCATGAGGTGGACTTCGTTATTCTGATTCTGGTCATCGACTTTCTTGATATATTGGGCCTCGAAGTCGATTCTGTTTTTGTTGAGCAAGGGGATGAAGAAGTGATTGCCTACTGCATGCACCAGACAAATAAGACCGGCCGAAATGAAGTATGGCCGTAAAAATCTGTTATAACTCACACCCGCATTGAGGATACTGATTACTTCAGAATTTGCCGCCATCCTGGAAGTAAAGAAAATCACGCTGATCAGCGAGAATAAAGGCCATAGAAGCCAGTTGATATGCGGTATGAAGGCTCCGTAATATTGGAATATGATTTCACGCAGCGTACAATCTTCGCGGAGAAATTTTTCCAGTTTGTCGCTGGTATCTATTACCACGGCAATCATTGTAAAAATAAATGCCGTAAAGAAGAAGGTCGTCAAATACTTCTTAATGATAAACCAATCCAGAATTTTCAAAATCTTCATCCCTTTGATTTTAATGTTAGAGATGAAAGATTTCCTTTAATCCGGACCTGATTGCCTTACAACACTTCTTCTTACTCAAACCAATGATATTCAATTTGCAACAAGATAACGCCCAAAGGTAAAAAAGTTGTATCAATCTGAGATAGTATTACCGGGTAGCGTGTATCACGAATTGCATTTTTCGTCGATACAAAGGAAATGTTGGACTAAGAGATAATGATTAGGTCGCGAATTGGTGATATCTGATTGATAATCTTCGCATTATTTATTCATTGCGCTATTTTTTTTGATAAAAAAGCACCAAAAAATCATGGCCCTGATGCCCCGAAGCTTCGGGATGACGCTCGGTATATTAGCTTCGCTGTTTGATTTAAGCAGAATCAAGCGGATGTTAGTCCATCACGCGCGCGATGGCGCACCAAACTCCAAACTTCCATAACTTCGCTAATTTTCGGTTATTTACAGCCACATCCGCTACTTCAGTAACATATTATCTCACCCTCACGGTTGAATTTATTTTTTGGAAACAATCGATTAAAAAGGATTGACTTGTCTATAATCAGCGAAACGCTATACTATGGAGTATCTCTGGCGATATGGTAATTTTATAAAAAATGACGTTGCAACAATTTGAGTATTTTTAGTGAGGACTGATTATCTTTGCTGACTTTGAACAAATAAATCCCCTTCATTATGAAGATTTTTACAAGTAAGATATTCATACTGGCTGTGATAGCTGGTATCGTTTTGGGTTTAACTGCATGGGTGGACGATCCGCCTGATTTTCATACCGGAGCGCCGGGAGAACTGACATGTGGGTCCTGCCATGTTGCACCTGCATCCAACCCTTCTTTGGGAACCCTGGAAATCATTGATCTGCCTGACACTTTGCAGCCCTCTACCGAGTATCGCATCAAGGTCAGAATGACAAAGACAAGCGGTGATGCAATCCAGGCAGGATTCCAGATGACGCTCATCAACGAGAGGCAAGAAAAATTCGGCGTGTTCAGCAATCCTTCCCCACATTCAGCAATTTCAGTGCGGCCGTACAGGGATTATTTTGAAAACAGAACACCGGGATCCTTTTCTTCCGGCAATGTGGTGGAGTGGGAAGTGACCTGGACAAGCCCAGCCCCTGAAGAAGGCTTCAGTCAGGTTTTGCGTCTGTATGCCAGCGGAATCATGGGTAACGCGGACAGTAGTATCACTGGTGATGTTACGCTCAATACCAACGAAACCGTTCGATATATCTCCCCGTACAGAAGATTGGAAGGCAGCGTATCCGGAACGAATATTTCCTGCAACGGAGGCAACGATGGCACGGCCACTGCAAATGCAACCGGAGGTAAGCCGCCCTACAAATATACGTGGAATACCGGAGACACTACGGACATCGTCGGCAATCTTAAAGCCGGAACATACAGCATGACCATCACCGATCAAGGGACGGATACTATCGTGAAAATAGTAACATTAACACAACCGTTGGCTGTCTTCGGCACCATCATCAAAACGGATATCCCTTGTAATTCCTCTGTAGCCGGAGAAGCCATTGTCGTACCAAATTCAGGAGTGCCGCCATACAGCTTCCTTTGGTCCAATGGAGATACCACAAATACGACTTCTTTTACCAAACACGGACCCATATCGGTCGTCATAACAGATGCCAACGGGTGCGCCTACACTGCGACCAGCTCAATCATCAAAAAGGGTGATTTTACTGCTTCCATTTCGGAAGTGACCAATGTACGGTGCTATGGTGGTTCGACAGGAACGGCGCAGGTGACCACTTCGGCACAATTTCCGACTTCCTATACCTGGTCCAATGGCGCTTCAACATCATACATTGAAGGACTTACGGCAGGAACATACAGTGTGACGGTATCGGATGTCGATGGTTGTGAAGCGAGGGCCACCGCTGAAGTATTGCAGCCAACACCGATTCAGGTCAAAAAGAATCAGTCTAATCAGCCCAGTTGTCGTGGCAGCTTCAATGGCTATATTTCAGTATTTGCCGACGGCGGGGTACCGCCTTATTCTTTTGTGTGGGAAGATGGTTCTACCCTGAAGACACTTTCCAATCTCACCGCCGGTGATTATACCGTGACAGTAACCGATGCTTTCGGCTGTGTCGCCTCCGGCACATTTTCCCTGAATGAACCGGAAGAAATGGCCATTTTGATTGATAAAAATGATGAGAGCGGTCCGGATGCAAATAATGGTAAGGCGTTGATCATACCCTCCGGCGGATCATTTCCATATACTTACCTTTGGTCCGATGGCGTGACTACACGAGACCGGACAGGGCTTGCTCCGGGATATTACACGGTTACCGTTACCGATATCAAGGGGTGTACTGCGGAAAGCGGAATTTATATAGCTCCATACAATTGCAGTCTTTCGGTAGATGATGTGGAAGTGCACGATGTGGACTGCGAAGGCACTTCAGGAGGCTTTATTCATCTGAATGTAAGTGGAGGCACAGAACCTTATACCTTTACATGGTCAAACGGGGCCAATACACAGAATCTGGATCAGGTCAAATCCGGCAAATACACACTTACCATCACGGATGCTGCAGGATGTAAGTCAGGTGGATTCTTCAGTATAAACCAGCCGCCACCTTTCAAAAGAACTTTGACAATTACCGATGCCTCGGCGGCAGACGCTTTTGATGGAAAAGCCAAGGTCGTCATTTCCGGAGGAGTCCCGCCCTATACCATGATCTATGATATAGTGGACACGCTCTCAACTTATACCGGAATTGTCACTTTTGAAAACCAGGAGGCGGGATTGCACAGCGTCCACATCACCGATGCCAATGGATGTGTACATAGCGAATTTTTCGTCATAAATATCGTAGGATGTCAACTCGCGCCATCCAACGTTGTGATTCAGGATGTAAAATGCAATGGAGGCAGCGATGGAGCGATTTGTGTCGGCGTGAGCGGCGCTACAGGTGCCTATGAACTGTTCTGGGATGATGAAACTTCCGGTTCCTGTCTGCTCGACCTTGGAGCCGGAAAGTACAGCCTTTATATAGCTGACGAGGCCGGATGTCAGAGCTTAGATACCTTTACCATCAAGCAGCCTTCCATACTGAGGCAGATAAGCTTAAATATAGTCAAGCCGGACCCCGGATTGAATAATGGATCTATCAGCGTATTCAATACAGGAGGCGTTCCCGACTATACCTATACATGGTACAGGGACAGCGTGGAGATTGATGGCTCGGGTTCATTACTGACAGGGCTTGGCTCGGGGATTTATTATTATGAATTAAAGGATGCCAATGGATGTACATTTGCTTCGGATACATTCAACCTTATTGTGACGACCAGCAATACCCGTCGATTGACGGATACGATGCTCAAGGTATATCCCAATCCGACCAATGGACATGTTTACCTTGATGCCGACTTGACTGAAAATTCCAGAGTCAGGGTGTTCAATTCATTAGGGCTGGAAGTGGCGCCGGTGATTCGTCAAGACAGGGTCAGGATGGAAATTGACTTCGTAAGCCTTCCATCAGGTATTTACACCATTATGGTCGAAAGGGAAAATGGCCGAAGTATAGGCAGGGTCGTCCGGCTGGATTAAGTGGTTGCATTTGATAAAAGTGGGTTTGTTTCTATTTATTCTTGGAAACAAACCCACTTTTTTATGGATGATCTTCGGCCTTTCTGCAGAATAATTTGAAACTATTGACTTTAATAATTTGAAACTATTTCCCTGATAAGTAAGGTTATAATCCAATTTTTCAGACAGATAAAGGGCGGTCACGCTAAAAAACAGGCTTTTCTATTACAACTGCTTTCTTTTTTGAGCTAATAAAGCAGCTACCTTCAACGAAGATTTCAATATGAAGATTTCCCCAACTGATTATTTGTACGCTTTTCGATAAAAATGACTTTTTCAGAAACCTTAAATCACGCCGACTGTTACCCCTACAGATTTATATTTCGGATGTTGCGCTTTCTTTTTTAGCGCTTTCCCCTTTATTATTTATACTTTTGCAGCTTATTTATCGAAATTATCATGAAAGAGAAAATCAAAGATATCGGGCAGCTAAAGAAAATAGCTACTCAGGTTCGGCGTGATATATTGCGCATGGTTTATAACGCTTCCAGCGGGCACCCCGGTGGCTCTTTGGGCTGTGCGGAATTGCTGACTGCTCTGTACTTTAGCGTCATGGACCAATCGGACGAATTCAAGATGGATGCCAAGGGCGAAGATGCCTTTGTGATGTCCAACGGACATATCTCTCCCCTGCTGTACAGCGTATTGGCACGGCGCGGATATTTTCCGCTTGAAGAACTATCTACCTTCCGTAAGCTGAACAGCCGGCTTCAAGGACACCCAACCACACATGAGGGACTTCCCGGTATCAGGATTTCCACCGGCTCACTGGGCCAGGGTTTTTCAGTTGGCGTGGGTATCGCATTGGCCAAAAAGATGGATAAGGATCCCGGCTATGTCTTCGTCTCTACCGGTGACGGAGAGCTGCAGGAAGGACAGATCTGGGAAGCTGCCATGTTTGCACCGTTCCATAAACTGGACAACCTGATCGTTGCCGTTGACTGGAATGGCCAGCAAATCGACGGCCCTAACAACGATATCCTGAGCCTTGGCGATCTGGAGGGCAAATGGCGCAGTTTCGGATGGCGTGTTGTAGTCACCAATGGAAATGATATGGAATCCATAGTGAATGCGCTGGAAGAAGCAAAGACGCATCGCGGTTCGGAAATTCCGACTGTCATCCTGATGCGCACCAACATGGGCGAAGGCGTTGACTTCATGATGGGCACCAACAAATGGCACGGAAAGGCGCCGAATAAGGAACAGACCGAGAATGGACTGGCACAACTGGAAGAAACCTTGGGCGACTTTGTATATAACGAAAATTATCAGGCTCCACTACCAAAACATTAAATCATGAATATCCACGATATAGTATCTACCGGCAAAAAGGCAACCCGTGATGGTTATGGCGAAGGTATCTTCGAAGCCGGCAAAAGAAACAAGAATGTCATTGCCATGGCAGCCGACCTGCTTGGCTCCCTGAAACTGGAACAATTTATTGAAGCATTCCCGGATCGATTCGTCCAGATGGGCATCAGCGAGGCCAATATGATGGGCGTTGCGGCAGGATTGGCGACAGCCGGCAAGATTCCTTTTACCGGCACATTTGCCAATTTTTCAACCGGTCGTGTTTATGACCAGATCAGACAATCCATTGCCTATTCCGGCAAAAATGTAAAGATCTGCGCCTCACATGCCGGATTGACACTCGGTGAGGACGGAGCCACACATCAGATCCTCGAAGACATAGGTATGATGCGTATGTTGCCGGGTATGACGGTCATTTGTCCAATCGACGCCAACCAAACCAAACAGGCAGTGCTGGCTCTTGTAGAACATCAAGGTCCAGCCTACCTTAGATTTGGCCGGCCGGACTGGCCCGTCTTCACCGGTGCAGATACACCATTTGTCATCGGCAAGGCGGACAGACTGGGCACCGGAACGGATGTGAGCTTGTTTGCAACAGGACACATGGTATGGAATGCCGTTGAAGCAGCAAAAACCTTGGAATCACAGGGTATATCCGTCGATGTCATCAGTGTGCCGACCATCAAACCATTGGATGCGGATACGATACTGGACTCATTCTCTAAGACCCATTGCGGCGTTGTCTGCGAAGAACATCAGGTCAATGGCGGTCTCGGTGATGCAATAGCTCATCTCGCCGCCAAAAACAAACCATATCCTATGGAATTTGTTGGTGTAAACGATAAATTTGGCGAAAGTGGCAAACCACTTGACCTGCTCAAAAAGTACGGTCTTGACGCTGAAGACATCGTAGCAGCAGCACAGAAAGTATTAAAAAGAAAGTAATCCATGGCCAAGAAAGCTAAATCCAGTACTTCCACACCCAAGCCGATGAAATTCAACAGTAAGGTGATACATGCCGGTATAGAACCGGACCCGAGCACCGGTGCCATCATGACGCCGATCTTCCAGACTTCAACCTATGTCCAGGAGGAACCGGGTGTGCATAAGGGTTATGAATATGCCCGGACAGCCAATCCAACGCGTTCTGTTCTGGAAGCCAATCTGGCTGCTCTGGAAAATGGCACGTACGGCCTGTGCTTTTCAAGCGGTCTCGGAGCCATGGATACCATCCTTAAATTGCTCAGTCCGGGAGACGAAATCATCTCTACCAACGACCTGTACGGCGGCTCGTACAGGTTGATGACCAGAGTATATGGAAGATTCGGTATCAAGAGCCACTTCATCGACCTCAATGACACTGCGCAATTGGAAAAACTGATCAATCCGCGCACCAGGCTGATCTGGATAGAAACCCCGACCAATCCGATGCTCAACATCGTCGATATCAGAAAGGTGACAAAGGTCGCGGAGAAATACGGAATCATCACTTGCGTTGATAACACTTTTGCATCGCCTTACCTGCAGCAGCCTCTTGATCTGGGAGCTGATATCGTCCTGCACAGCGCCACCAAATACTTAGGCGGCCACAGCGATGTAGTGATGGGCGCCGTAGTATGCCGCAAAAAAGAGATCGAGGATCAGCTTCGCTTCCTCCAGAACGCATGTGGTGCCACACCGGGACCCATGGACTGCTTCCTGGTACTGAGAGGTATCAAGACCCTCCATGTGAGAATGAAGCGTGCCTGCAGAAATGCTGCCAGAATCGCCGAATTTCTCAAAGCACATCCGGCAGTCAACAGAGTCAACTATCCAGGATTCAAGACACATCCCGGCCATGAGCTCGCAGCCGCTCAGATGAAGGACTTCGGCGCCATGGTCTCTTTCGACCTGAAAAAAGACTCTACGGAAGAAGCAAAAGCAGTACTCAGAAAGTTCAGGATGTTCTCACTTGCCGAATCACTCGGTGGCGTGGAATCCCTGGTCGGCCACCCTGCTACCATGACCCATGCCTCAATACCAAGAGATGAAAGGATCAAGGTCGGACTTACCGATTCCCTGATCAGGCTGAGCGTGGGCATTGAGGATTTTGATGATCTGAAGGCTGATCTTGAGCAGGCTTTGAAATAATGCCGCGCGGAAGCTATTTCCTGTCAGTCTGTATTCCCGTCTTCCGGCAAGATGTCCGGAACCTGCTGGCTCAATTGTCAGAACAGTTAAAGACGGTACAAATTCCCGTGGAAATTCTGATTGCGGATGATGGGTCTCCCGAGGAATTCATGAGGATCAACCGGGACTATTCTGCATCCATAGACGCCCTTTTTTTTGGCAATACAAGCAATGTCGGTCGCGCAGCCATCCGTAATTTTCTGGCAAATCAAAGCAAAGGAAGCCACTTGCTTTTTCTGGACGGCGACTCTTCCATTGAACATCAGGATTTCTTAAGCAAATACGCCAAATGCATCGCTCAGCACGCGGATGCCGTATGGTGTGGTGGTACCTACTTCCCTGTACAAAAAGCCGATTCCGGACATTCCCTGCATTTTCGATATGGCAGTGAAGTCGTGGCCCGCCTGCATTCCACTCAGGACAAAAACGGGAGATTTCATTTTATGTCATCCAATTTCATGATACCACGGCAAGTATTTATGGAAATTTGCTTTGATGAAGACATCAGGCAGTACGGGCATGAAGACACCTTGTTCGGTTGTAGGCTGGAACAGCATTCCACTCCTGTACTGGCGGTACAAAATGCAGTGTTGCATGACGATCTTGACAGCAATGAGGAATTTATCCTGAAAACCAGTCAATCCGTCCAAAACCTGAGGAAATTGGCGATTTCTCCACAATACCGGGACTGCTTCAAGAAAACGAATCTTGTAAAATCTTTCCTTTTACTTGAAAAATTGAGGATAACCGGTTTGTATCGCTTTGTTTTCGGTGTATTCAGACATTATATCCTGAATAATCTGAAAGGGGCCAAGCCTTCCCTGACATACTTACAGGCATATAAGTTATATTTGATGGCAAATGGCAGATATGAAGATAGGATTTGATGCAAAAAGACTGTTTGTCAACAATACCGGCTTGGGCAATTACAGCCGGACATTGGTGGAGAATCTGCATCGATTCCGCCCGGAACATGACCTGTACCTGTATTCTCCGCGTATCGTCAGGAATGAGCGCACGGAAGCTTTCTTCGAATCCGGTTATCGCATGCGTGAACCTGTAGGCCCGGCGAAAATAGGCTGGCGGAGCTTCGGCATGACCCACGCCCTCTTGAGAGACGGAATAGAGCTGTATCACGGATTGAGTCATGAACTCCCATTCAACATCGCCTCATCAAAGATACCTTCTGTCGTAACCATCCATGATCTGCTGTACAAGTATTTCCCGATGGACTTTCCGTTGTTGGATCGCTGGGTGTATGAAAAAAAATTCAGATCGGCTTGTGAGAAGGCCGACCGGATAATCGCCATCAGTGAAGCCACCCGCAACGACATCATGGAGCATTTCGGCACGCCCCAGGAGAAAATCAAGGTAATATACCAAACTATTCATCCGATATTCCGTGAGACACCCACGCCGGAGACATTCCTCGCCATAACGGATAAATACAATCTTCCTTCCGAATTCATCCTGTATGTTGGCTCCATTATAAGAAGGAAGAACCTGGAAGTACTGATCAAGGCACTCGATCTCATGCCGGCCAAGAAAAGGCTGCCACTCGTCATCGTCGGCAATGGCAAGATTTACCTGGACTATATCGACCAATTGATCGACGACCTGAAACTACACCATAACATCATCAGGATCAAGAACCCGAGCCTGAATGAGATAAATGCTTTGTACTGCTTAGCCTCCATTTCTGTATATCCGAGCTTGATGGAAGGGTTTGGCCTGCCGGTACTGGAGTCAATAGCCTGCGGTACACCGGTCATCACGACCCGAAGGTCATCATTGATCGAGGCGGGAGGCCGGGTGGCATACTATATTGATGGCGGTGACGAGGAAGAGCTGGCTGCCTTGTTGAATGAAAAAATTGGTTCAAAGGAGGACTTTCAAAAAGACCCGGAAAGGGAACGACATCTGGCGCGTTTTCAGCCTGAAACGCTCACCGGTCAGCTCAACGACCTGTATCTTGAAGTGAGAAAAAGCCAATAAATGGTCAGCGCTGACGGAAACGCCTAAACTTCCGGCGGCTCATTCGGGATATTTTCAATCATATCTTCCACCAATCCGGCTTCATTGGCGCCATATTCCGACTTAAACATCTTGACGAAAATCAGAAAATAGGAAATGATCAGCGGACCGAACACCAATCCCGGAAGCCCGAATATATTCAAACCCATGAAGACACCCAAAAAGGTCACTACGGGATGCACATCGCCCATTTTGCTGGATATATACATACGGATAAGGTTGTCCACATTGCCTAATACGATCAGACAGCCAAGGCCCACGACAAGGCCCTCATGGATCTTGCCCATGGCCAGAAGGATTACAGTTATCGGCACCCAAATGATTCCGGTACCGACTAATGGTATGATAGAAGCGGCCCCGGTGAGGATTGCCCACAGCCCTGCATCCTCAATGCCGGCGTAGAGATACAACCCGTAGCCTATCAGACCCTGCACAACAGCGATGACCGGAACTCCCACAGCATTGATAAAGGTCATGTTGTGCAATTCATCTCCCAAAACCTTGAGATTTTCTTCGCGCATGGGCAGATAGGAAATTAATGACTTCTCCAGCTTACCATAGTTGACAAGAAAATAATACAACAGGAAGTACATGACCACTATGGTGGTAAGCACGCCGAATACGTTGTTCAGGATGCCTGTCAGCAATGAACCCGCGAGCGAAGTAATGCGCGAAATCATTTGGTCGATCTTGATTTCGACCGGCAACAACTTGATTTTTTCCAATATCAAATCTCTGATGTCATTGATCGCCTGTGGCTGATTGATATAATAGATGACCTTATTGGCAATCAGAATACCCATCATCGTAAAAGGCAAGACCAAGATGAAGAAGGAGAAAAGAATGATGACCAGCGCAGAAATGGTTTTATTTATTTTAAACCTTTCCACCAATCGCATCATTTGCTTCCTGAACAAAATATAAAAAATACTTGCCCCAAGTGTCGCCGTTATAAAAGCCGACAAATTCGCTACAATGGTCACTCCGATTCCGATGATGAGGAACAGGAAGATGTATTTCTGGATCAGCCGGTCGTTTGTCATGTTTACTTGATTAAAAAATCAAATGTATAAAAATATGGTGAATTTTAACCATTTGGCAATCAGCAAATATTATATTTCTACTTTTATTATAAATGAAAATAAAAATGACCACTCTTGGTAATTGACGGAAAAGGATTATATTTGCACCGCTTACGAAACAGGGTCGGTTGGCCGAGCGGTTAGGCAAAGGTCTGCAAAACCTTCTACGGCGGTTCGAACCCGCCACCGACCTCTTTCTTTTGACATACTCCCCCTTATTGATTTCGCTGTGAGAACTGATAGACGGTTCTATTCTGCTTCCGGCTAAGGTCTTTTGAATATTTATCTGAAAACTGCACTACGGTTTTTAAAAGATTTATACACAATTCTTTCATTTTAAGCAATGGTCCTGCCGGGAGAACTTTCCAAAGAAATCGGGTTGATGCCGCAACATGACTGGTCGATTATTTACGCTCCGATCAAGGACACCTTGTCGGAAGATAACAGTGGCTTACATTCCCGTACAGTTGAGGATATAACGTACATCGACTCTGACTCTGCTTCAGACGAAGAGGGAAGATTGCCCATCCATATCCTGCTGACTTGTCTGGCATTGTTTACATTCGCGGCAGGCATGATCCTACTTTTGGTTATGAACTGGGATTATGAAAAAACTCCTTATTTGGTCAGAATAGCCGTATCCGGATTGTCCGGAATGTACCTTTTGGTGCGGTATCGCAGGAAGAAGGACGATGGGCTCTGATCGAAAAGCACAGTAAATTCAAGCCTTTTGTGCTTTTTTGTACCTCTTTGATAAATGACATTGATTCTCAGATATTGATAGCATATTAAGGGTCAAAGCAATTTGGTGTGAATAGTTACTTTTACGGGCAATGAAGCGATATAATAACAAAGATCCCCAATTCTGACGTTTAGCTCCAGAGGAGACCGAAAAGAACAAACTACTATCGGCTATAGCCGACTTAAGATGCCAACCTAACTTTGTGTCCGCTTGCCATTATCTCGTCAGGTAAACCGCTAAGAAAGCACTTTGCGTAATTCTTTGCGAACTGTGGCTAAGTCTTTTTCCACAAACACAAAAGGCTCACAAGGATTAAGCTGAAGACGAGGGATTTTCCCCCAGATTGATACATTAACAGCATTTAGAAGAATCATATCAATTTGAGGTGAATAGTTACAAATAAATTATCACCAAAGACCTGCCAAATTTTGTATCTTTGCACTGAAAATCAACCCAATCACCGTTTAAGCGTTATAATTAATCAAAAAAACAGAAAATGCATTTGCATAATAGAGTAAATGGCCGTGAACTCAAGGTCAGGATGAGGCAATCCGATGAAAAAAGGATTACCATATCATTTTACAAATATTACAAATTTGAAAATCCTCAGACGGTGCGTGACCACCTGTATATAGAGTGGAGCAAGCTGGGCGTACTGGGCAGGATATACATAGCCGGAGAAGGGATCAATGGGCAGATTTCCGTGCCCGAAGCCAATCTGGATGCGTTCAGGGCATCTTGCGAAGAACTTGATTTCATGCGGGGCAATCGCTTGAATTATGCTGTGGATGATGATGGCAAATCTTTTTTCAAACTCAAGATTCTCGTCCGAAAAAAGATTGTAGCTGACGGGCTTGACGATTCAACCTTCGATGTGACCAATTCCGGCGTCCATCTGAGCGCAAAGGAAATGAATGAGTTGCTTGACCATCCGGATACCGTTGTGGTGGACATGCGCAATCATTATGAAAGTGAGGTGGGCCACTTCAGAAATGCCATCCTGCCCGACGTGACCACCTTCCGGGAATCACTGCCCATCATCAGCGAAATGCTGGCCGAACACAGAGACAAGAATCTTGTCATGTACTGCACCGGGGGCATTCGCTGCGAAAAAGCAAGTGCGTATATGAAGCACAATGGGTATGAGAAGGTATTTCAGCTGGATGGCGGCATTATCGAATATACCCGACAGATAAAAGAACAAGGACTGGAGAATAAATTCATTGGAACCAATTTCGTATTCGACGAAAGGCTTGGCGAAAGGATCAGCGACGATGTCATCGCTCACTGTCATCAATGCGGCGCACCTTGTGATGTCCATACCAATTGTGCCAACGACTTTTGCCACCTCTTGTTTATCCAGTGTGATGAATGCCGTGAAAAATACGAAGGCTGTTGCTCGCCGCTTTGTCATGAATACCTGCACAAGCCTCAGGAGGAGCGCGTTGCAGCAGGGAAAGCCGGCATTTTCAATGGTTCAAAGTTTGGAAAAGGGCGTTACAACCCGAATCAAGTCGGACAAAAAGACCTGTTGAAGGCAAAATAATATCATTTGGTCGATACTTCTGTTTATTGGAAACTATTATGTATTGCAAAGTAGTTAAAAGGATATAATTTTACCTTAAAAAAACGAAGAAATGGAATACAAATTAGCTTCTCTCACAAATAGGTTTATCGCACTGCTCATCGACGGAATCATAATCCACATATTGGCGAAGTTTCTGTCATTTCCCTTTGGTTTTGCCTTCAATCCGTGGGGAATATTCAACGGTAGCATCTGGAATTTTGCGGAGTATTCCGGTATCACTGGTACGGTGGCATTGCTTTACTATGTATTTACAGAATCATCTTCACGCAGCGCTACCATCGGAAAGCAATTGATGCATATCAAGGTGCTGGACGAAAATGGAGAGAACCTGACGCTGTCCAAAGCACTGATCAGAAACCTGGTAAAAGTCGTGTGCGGAAATATCTTTGTGTTGGGCTTCTTTTTTGCAATATTCACCAAGGATAAGCAGACACTGCACGACATTCTTGGCACCACGCTGGTAGTGGAGGATAATCCGGTAATCGTAGAGCCGTCTTTGTCTGACGAATAAATGATTGCTTAGAATGAATAAACCTGAGCTCATTCGCCATGATGGTGGGTGGGCTTTTTTTGAACGTTGATAACCCAACATGCTTCAAGATATCTGAAAAAAACGAATTGAATATTTTACGCCATATTTTATGCCATCTTTCATTTTTCGTAACTATTCACCTCAAATTGTCTATAATCTACGGCGTATCAATACCTAAAGCTCCAAAAATTTATTTAACCACTAAATTGCAATGTAAACCACGAAAGGTCTATCGCGCTGCTTATTTCCCCGGACGGCCGGGACAGGCGTGGTAGAATAAAGAAAAATCGAACTCTTTCTTATTAGGTGAATAGTTACCATTTTTTGCTTTGATTTGACACTGGATTAACTTGAATGCTGACAAAGTGACCTTATTCCCCAATCCGACGTTGGAATTGGTGTATATGGAAAATGGAAATAATCTATCATTTGAAATCAAAGCTTTAACCATCAATCCGGAAAAGCTTTATCCTTTGCAACCGAATTTTTGATTTCAAAATTTTGAAGTTATCAGCAAAATTATTACCTTGCCTCATAATCTTCATTTATTTAGTTATACGATTGCTAAATCAAACTACAATATATGAAGATTATCTATTTGTTAAGTATTGTCATCTACTTAGTGAAGAGGTAACGAGTTGACAACTCGAAAATCATTTTTGTCAAATAACATTTTCACAATATAAACTTACAAAAAAATGAAAAACTTATTATTTGTTCTTTTGGCCTTTACTGCTAGTCTATCGTATGCGCAAGCTCCTGCTATAGAGTGGGAAGCATTCCTTCCGGGCAATTGTTCATATATTGTTGGCGGAAGACAAACTGCCGATGGAGGATACATTGCTTTTTCCGGTGACAATTCGTGCGGTTTTGATGATTCGGACGTTTTTAAACTCGATGCAGAGGGCAATATCGTATGGACAACAAACTTTGGCAATGCAGGTGAGTCTTATAATGAGACGCATGTAGTACGGCAGACACCTGATGGCGGGTACATTGTTGCCGGAGGCGTATCGGCTGACTGGGAAAATATATACCACTGGGCCGCAAAATTGGATGCAGACGGTCAAGTAGAATGGGAGCAATTGTATGATGACGGTAATTCCACCACTTGGAACCGCATCATTGACATATTGCCCACTCCTGATGGAGGATACATAGCAACCGGTATTATGGAAAATCTGGATACAGGAGTAAAAGATATACAGGTTTTGAAGCTGGATAGCGAAGGTAATATTGAGTGGACGAAAGAACTTGGCGGATCGGGCGAAGAAGAATGTACCGGTATCCAGCTGACTGCTGACGGTGGGTATATCATTTCCGGCTGGACAGAATCGAATGATGGCGATGTGACTAAATTCCTTGGCGCTCGGGATGTGTGGATTATTAAACTGTTGGCAGATGGTAGTCTGTAATGGGAGAAAACTCTTGGAGGTTCAGGTTGGGATTCAGCCAATAGTATCCTGCCGACAACCGACGGAAATTACATCCTCGGTGCGGAAAGTTACTCTGCGGACGGTGAAGTAACAGGCAATCATGGAGGTGATGACCTATGGGTAGTTAAAATAAACCCCTCCGGTGATATACTGTGGGAAAAAAGCTATGGAGGCACCGGTCATGAATGGACTTTGTCCGGTGTGGCTTCAGTTTCAGATGGCGGCTATATCATTGGAGCTACTACTACATCTTCAGATGGCGATGTAGAGGGTGGCGGATTGGGTAATTTGGACGCATGGGTGTTAAAAATCGATAGCGTTGGAAATATCAAATGGCAGCAAGTCCTGGGAGATGAAGAGTATCAAAATGGAGTTCATATCGAGCAGACTGCAGATGGAGGATTCTTTTTCGTCGGCTATAATACAAAAAACGAAGAGAGTAATGTATGGGCTGTAAAGTTTTCAGCAGAAAAATTATCAACTATACCTGTCGGCAATGACCTTGAGCGACATGTAACAATATTTCCAAGTCCTGCATCAGAAACAGCGATTTTTTCAGAGCCGTTAAAAAATATTTCAGTGTTTTCATCCGAGGGCAGGATGATGTTGCAACATGCTGAGGCCACAAAGACGTTGGACATTAGTTATTTGCCGGATGGAATATACTTTATTAAAGCCGAAAATCTCGATAGACTGCCGGTGAATTTACGTTTTGTCCGAAAATAGTTTGTCCGGATTTAATAATTGGCATAGTTTAACAAATACTGAAGAAAAGTCACTATTTACCTGATAATAAAGGGTGGTGGTGTTCTTTTTTCTACCACTCATCTACCTTTTGTTAGTGAAAGTACAAAGTAAGAAAAGCTCTTTGTGTTATGTGATAGCGTTTTGAGATTAAATATAAATGCCGGTTTTCAGATATTGATAGCATATAGAGGATTAGAGGCAATTTGACGTGAATAGTTACGAATATTAAATTTCAACTGTTGTAACTATTCACGTTTTCTCTTGAAAGATCTTAAAATAATCACAATGATTCTCGATTGTGACATATAGCTTATATGAGCGACTGATCAATAGCATCAATGATCATTGTATCTCATATATGAAGCTATTGATATGCCGCTGCACTGCTGCTGATATAGGGAAAAATCAAAAAATTGCTTGCATATATTAAAAAACACCACATTTCAAAGTGTCGGCTTTGAAGGGGCAATGATTTATTTATTTAACACAATAAGTAAAACTATAATTGTATTATTTTATTACAATTTTCTTTGAGAATACGCCCTCGTTGGTTTTAACTTTTAAGACATAAGCACCCTGTGCCAATGCACTGCTGTCAAAAGAGGCATTGTGTTGATCATTGGAATTCAACTTCACAGTATAGGTTGTTGATCCATTCACACTATAAACAGTGGCGGAGGCGGGAATCACCAAAGAATTGTTCCACGTGAGATTGATTACATCACTCGCCGGATTCGGATATATACGCAATCCGTCATTGGCACTCAATGTCTTCCGCGAAGAAGAGGTGTTTACCAATATTTGTCTTCTCAACATCTGATTACCATTGCATCTTGGATCTTGCCAACCTCCCGTACCGCCATCAGCAAATGTCCCTATACCCATCAACAAGCCGGCAGGATCATTGATACAACTAGTTGAAATATCGCCGGGAATGGTGATTTGGAATCTCATTTTCTTTATGTCAGAAGTGCTGCACCCTTGTGGAATGCCCCAAGATTGATTTGGATCATCCGAACTACAAGTACCGGAATAATTCGTCACAACCCAGCCAGCCGGCATAGGAGTACCTGTTTGATCACCACAGCCACCGACACCAAGAGTAAACTTGTTGCATCCTTGTGTTCCAATTTTACATAGCTTACCATCATCGGTTATACCAAAACTACTGGGAGGATTATCCGTCAAAGGCTTCCAATGAGTGGCTCCAGCAGGATACCATTTCATATTCGCAGCACTTGTCCCAACAGGATATTCAGTGATAACCGGAATTTGATTCCCCCAACAGTCACTCATGTAGGGTATGATACTATGCAACCATTGGCAATTTCCTACAGATACAAATTTAACAGTGTATTCAAAAGTAAGCGTTTCTCCCGGTAAGAATGGCCCATCCAATGGTGATCCCTGATTGGTATTAACTACCTCCAAAGACTCGTCTGTAATACACTCTGAGGTGATGGGTTCACTCATGGTGATACAAAATTCAAAATTACCGGTATGCCCGGTCGTATCAGTTACCGCGATTATATAGTCCTCGGCCGAATTGACCATTGATTCGCCTTCGAAGCAATCTTTTACCGCATAACAATTCTTGTCGAGAAGTACGACAATTGGGTTGGGAAGATCACTGTTACTTATCTCGATACTAGTGTGAATATAGGAACCGGTATTAAACCTAAAAAAAGCCGTAGGAAAAGATTTGTAACTACCACAGCAATACAAGGATACGGCTTCCATACCAACATTGCAGCCAGAAACACATGTTTGTGCATTGTCTTCCGATAAATAGATCCGTTTTGCATTTTGACAACTATAATTGGAATCACATGGTATCTGCGCTGATAACAGAAATGGTATCAAAGTAAGGCAAATGGTAAAAATATTTGTCCTCATAACTTATATTTTATTGACATACAAAGCTATAAAAATTAATTTTACATTTTAGCATATTGGCAAAATATATCTAAACAAAAAGTAACACGGCATTGCTTTTTATTATGAATATACCACAAATCCAGTTTCTATTCCCCTATGGTCAACACACCACTTCCGAGAGTTTGTCCATATTGAAGTACTTATCGGTTCGATTTGCGCCAGTATGGAAGTAAAACTTTACACTAAGCGCAATCCGGATTTAAAGCAACAGAACTTCTACTAATTTTCAATGCCGGCAAATAATTGTACCGATGAAATCAATCCCTTATTATTGAATCGGTTATAGGCTTGTGGAATATACAACATATTAATTACCTGCCTGTTATATAAATATCTGCATTTTTATAACTAAAATCTAACTACATGACAAAACATAAGAGGGGTTGTCTATTTGCTATTGCCGGATTGCCACTCCTGATAAATAATTTCCAAAATAATAGCATCGCCATACCTGTTAACAAACTGCCAGAACAAGATAGTTGATATTTGATTTGCGAAATTTTCAGGACCAGCCTTTACAAGCCACCTCTCACTGCTCCGCCGTAACTTCTTCCTGAACCGGCTGCTCATGCTCGCCGAAGAATTTCTTGTAGAAGACAAGCAGAATTGCCACCCCTACACTGATGGAGGCATCGGCAATATTGAATACCGGCTTGAAGAATTCAAACCTTTGCCCTCCCCAGAATGGAATCCAGTCCGGCAGAACGGTGTCGATTATCGGAAAATATAGCATGTCCACCACCTTGCCATGAAGAAAGCCCGCATAACCACCACCCGCGGGAAACATGGTGGCGACACCGCCGTGGTATGCCGATTCTGAGAATATCAGGCCATAGAATGCACTGTCGATGATATTGCCCACTGCTCCTGCAAATATAAGCGCAAAGGAAACCAACAATCCTATATGAGCTTTGGACTTAATCAGGCGGCCAATGTATATCCACAATAAAACTACAGCAACAATGCGAAATAAGCTAAGCGCCAGCTTGCCATAATCACCGCCAAGACTCAGCCCAAACGCCATTCCCTTGTTTTCGACAAAATTGAAGTACGCCCAGGTACTGCCGAATAATGGCATGTCCTCACCATACTGAAAATGCGTCTTGATGTATATCTTCAGCGCCTGATCGATGATCAGTACCGCAAAAATGATGGCTAAAAGCTTGATCTTCGTGCTCACTTGCAGCTTTTTGAATTAATGTGCAAAAATAGAAATTCAACAGACATTCCGGTAAATCATTTGTATTTATAACATTTCGCCCCATCGGGATCAATGCCACATAAGCATTTCAGGAGGCATTCGCCCTGTCTGTCAAAGAAAGATGGCAACTATTCACTTTATCACCAGCATCATCAGGCGATAACTCCGGATCCGATGAGTTCTTCACCCAGATACCAGGCAGCAAATTGCCCGGGAGCAATGCCTTTCTGCCTTTCTTCAAACAGAATATACATCGCGTCGGGCTTTCTGATGAGGATGGCTTTTTGAAGTGGTTGCCGATACCTGATCCGGACATCTATTTCCATTGATGCTCCAGCTTGCAGTTCGTAATCCGGATTGACCCAGTGAATTTCATCGGCCACTATCTTCAGTGCATACCGGTTTAGACCGGGATGATCGCTTTGCTGGCCTGAATACACGGTATTTTGCTCGGTGTCGGTCTGCAACACAAATGACGGAAAAGGCCGTCCGCCGATATGCAATCCCTTGCGCTGGCCGATGGTGTAATAATGTGCGCCGCGATGTTCTCCCACCTTGATTCCTTCCGATACCTCAAAGGTAAATGGTGTAGCGAGGATTTCCACGTTTTCCACAGTGACCGGTATCTCATGGTATCTGACCAGGCGCTCCAGCCCGTCCGGAATCTCGATGATATCGCCTTTCTTGGGTTGAAGCTGCTGTTGCAGAAAGGTAGGCAGATCCACCTTCCCGATGAAACATAAGCCCTGTGAATCCTTTTTCTCCGCAGTTACAAGGCCTTCACGCCGTGCTATCTCGCGTACTTCTGACTTGAGCATATCGCCGATCGGGAATATTGCCCTGGCAAGTTGTTCCTGATTGAGCTGGCACAGGAAGTAGGATTGGTCTTTATTGCCATCTTTGCCTGCAAGCAGATGGTGACGGCCGTTTTCGTCGGTTGTCTTACGGCAGTAATGACCGGTTGCCACGTAATCAGCGTCGAGCTTCAAGGCAGCCTCCAGAAATACGTCGAACTTGATTTCCCGGTTGCACAACACATCCGGATTGGGCGTACGTCCTTTTTCGTACTCTGCAAACATATAATCCACGATGCGCGCCTTGTATTCGGCACTGAGATCTATCACATAATATGGAATGCCGAGCTTGTCCGCAACCAAAAGCGCGTCATTGGAATCCTCTACCCAACAACATTCATTGGAAAGAATAACCTCATCATTGTGCCAATTGCGCATAAACATGCCAATCACCTCATATCCTTGCTCCTTGAGCAGATATGCAGCGACACTGGAGTCAACACCACCCGATAAGCCTACGACAACGCGTTTCATGACACAAAGATATGTGATTTCAACATCAAAATAAATCTGTATAATCACAAGCAACAAGCTTACAGTTCATTATCGATGAGGTTGCCCTCGTCGCTGACGACTGCCCGCAACTGATTGTGTCCGATACAACAATCCTGATGGCGATTGGTTGTCTTTCGGTCGAGGATTGATGAGATTGACAGCTCTTAGTCTATCTTCACCAGACGTATCACGGCACGACTATCCCCACCACTTATACGCAACAGGTAAACGCCGGCAGCCATCTTTTTCCTGACGTGATGCCCTTCTGCCAAAGATTCACCCGACACCTTATCTACATCAATTATTCTGCCGGAAACATCCATCAACTCAACCTTGTATTTCATGCCTCTTTGAGCTGCATTAAAATAAATGACAAATTCATCATTGAATGGATTGGGCCGGGCAGTCAGGTTGATGGCTGTAGATGTTGCACCGTTGACGCTGCTTGTCGTATTCCCAAGTGGAAGATTGAATTGATTGCCACCGGAATTGAGGAAAAATTCACCGGGGCCTTTTGCCGGAAATTCCAGATAGTAACCGACATTGTATGGCACGAGTTGCGTTTTCTTGAAGCTCAAAAAATCGTATTCAGGATTCACTTCATTGCCAAAGATTCCATCATTGTCTTCCGAAGTTATGGTCGTCACTCCCAGTTGGTAAGCGGAGTTTGGGGCATGATAATCCGTGCCGGCATGAATGATTTGTTCGGCTTCTTCATCGGTCAAATAGAATCGAATGCTGTATGGTTTGGCAGTGCCGGAGGCAGTGTTGACCGAAAGGCTTCTGTCGAGATAATACTGCAACTGATCGTGCCTCTGTTCGGAGCTTGTATTGAAATACACGCCCACCCTAAACGGCTCAGTCTGCGAGACCTCCGATCTTATGGCGGCGATGGTCTTGCCTCCGATGACGACATCCTGCCATTGCTGACTTACCTGAATATTCGCCTTGTTATCGCTTCCGACATAGATATCCGGTCCCTCGTAAATATGAATGTCATCGATGGCCATTCCTCCTTTCTGTACATTTTCATCGGCATAAAGGACAAAGCGGAATTGTACCTTGGAACGATCGGTCATCTGTTGAACCGGAATGGGCAGACCCGCCAGATGCCAGTGTTCGTCCGGGCCATCCCAGGCGAATGGCCTGTTGTACCAATAGATGCCGCGACCTTCATTTTCGAGTATTTTCCATACGACACCATCCTCACTGTATTCAACCCAGCAGCTGTCGTATTTCATTTCCGTATCGTGCCAGAAAGAGAATGATAGATTAGGCTCCTGCATGCCGGACAGGTCGAAACACGGCGATGTCAGCTTAGAGCGTTCAAAGCCATTGTACCTGCCATCGGCTGATGTCACCATCGCAAAAACGCCATTGGCTGCACCTTGCAGGTCGTCTTTGCCCGGAGTTGAGCGCACCCAGGACGATTGGAATCCGGAAGCAATCCAGTTTTCATTGTCGCCCTCAAAGGTAGCCAGGTAGGGAAATTGTCCTACGAAGCCGTTGTTGTACACCGTATATCCGGCAAGAGTATCATTGGCTCTGTAGGTATCGCCATTCGCGGTGATCCAGGCGTCAATGGTGTGGGCACCTATGGCTGAAAGATCGGCTTTCAGGCCGCTGATGGACCTGACTTCTGTGCCAAACATCGGCGGGATGGTGATTGGCCCCGTGATCACACCATCCACACTGTACCAAAGCGACAAAATATCTACCTTGACATTTGATGTATTTTCTATTTCCAGCGTGATGCCTTCATTGGCTGCAAGTCCGCAGGAATTGGGCGCTGAATGTAAGATCCTGGAGACCCGGAGATCATTCCTGGACTGATACAAATACAAGTCATCGAAGGTATAACCGGCAAATCCATCCCCTGTCACCGCAGGTCCATCCACACGCTGGCTTATCTTCAACTGCGTGCTTGATGAGAATTGCTGATTGGCGTTGCGCAGCAAATTGTCCAGTCTCAGACTCCGGATTGTCTTATAAGTTCCGGCTTTTGCTTCATTCTTTCTAAGGTCGTATGCTTCTATCCATCCATCGGCATCGCTCCCCCGAATCCACAACTTACTTGTCAGACTATCGACTTTCAATGGCGAATTTTGATTCAGATAGGACAATTCAAGGTTAACATCATCATTTACCGTGTATTTGCTAAGGTTGAATGTAAATATTGTTTCATTCTGCGCAGGTGACCCAATATAATCGACATCCATGGTCAAGGCTCCCAATCCCGTCTTGTTGAACCCGGAAGCTACCTTTGCCCGGGCCCTTCCATGCTTACTATCGGAGTAAAAATCTGCCTCGTCCACACCCAGGATGCCTTTATCGCCATTGCGGGCCACCCCGGCATCCTGATTGTCAAATCCAAGGTGATAGGTTGTATTCAGATCCCCGGTAAGCACTATTTCTTTGTTTGGAATCTGCCTTATGTGCATTTCCTTTTCGTTGTCCGCATCATACGGAGCGTCAAAGCCGTGGTCTATCCACACCCTGAGTACATGATCTCCGGCCACCGATAAGTTTACAGGCTTTTGGAAGGTATAATCCACAGTCTCTCCGGCCGGAATCAGCCCGGTGAATGTTTCTTCCACCTCAATGCCATCCAGAGAATAATACAGGTTGAATTCTTCTGCATCTTCACGTCCTTTGTTCACGATCCTGATGGCTACTTTCTCCTCCTCAGTCAGCGCAGTGGATGTCAGTTCACGGCCAAATCTTGCCGGTGATGCTATTTCAAGCAATTCAAGATCAAATTTGTGGTCACATTGCACGCCGAGTGTTTTGATAAACTGTGTGTGATCCCTCCGGCTTACGCCTCCATTGGGCAGCACTGCAGCGACACTGACCATCTCGGAGATGTCGGGATTGAGGCCGGTGAGCTTGAAGGTTGTGTCGGTGGTGGTGGCGACGACTTCCATGTAAGGGCCGACTTTTCTGTATATGTTGTAAGCCACTGCCGCATCCACTGTTGGCCAGATCAGATCCGCCTCACCGCGACAAGTGGTGGTGTAGGTAAATTTTGGTGAAGGGCAGATCGTAAATCTGCCGGACGTGTCACCGACCATTTTATCGGAGTGGATCATCAGTCGTGCCTTGTCCGAGGTTATATTCGGCATGATGTAATAGAACGTACGTATGTTGTCCGCACGGCGACCGAGTTCTGTCCACGTCAGCCCATCATCCAAAGAGAGGGAGACAACGGTGGAGTCCCCGGCATCGTACGGGCTGCCCCACTGGAAATATTGAAATTCTCCAGGTATGTATTTTTCGCCGCCAAAAGGTCCGTAGAGCTCCATTTTCCTTGCTTCATGGCGATAGCATACGGCATATTCCTGACTATTTGCAACCCTTTTGCCCCGGACGATGATTTCATATTTGCCTCCTGTCGGATTTAGGATGCTGACTTGCTCAAGATTGTTCAGGCTGTCCACGCCGCGGACAGCTTCCTCAAAAACATGATCCGGATCGGGATTGAGCACCCAGGGAAGGAATTTTCCGGTCGGACCGACAACGACCAGATCGAGGTCGTTGATAAGCTGGCGCGTGGAAAGAGGGCTGGCGGAGGGATCTGTCCAGGCCAATGTGAATACAGCTTTTGCCTGACCGGCAGGCACATCAAAAGTATATTTATCCTCACTGCCCGTATAGGCTGTGCCGATATCATGTCGATCGGCTCCTGCTTCCCCGGCGGCCTTCATAGTGTTTACCTTGCCATATCCGACAGAAAACTCCGGACCTTCACCCAGCAATTCATCCGATGTATTGATCAAAATGGCCTTCAACAACGATGCCGGAGGATAATTTCCATTATTGACTTTTTTGTAAGCCTCCTGCATCAATGCAATGGCGCCGGTGACGCCCGGAGCGGACATGCTTGTCCCGGCCGTGGTATAATAGTCGTTATCGCCATTGCAACTGGTTACATTGGTTCCCTGAGCTACGATTTCCGGCTTTATCCTGCCATCCTTTGTCGGCCCCTTGCATGAAAAATCGGCCAGCGGTGTTCCTTCCAGTCTCCAGATGGCACCGACGGTAATACCATTCTTATTGCATTGAGGCCCGGAAAGTACTGTCCCGTAGCCGGCGATAAAGTCTCCACAGGCAAGGGTGCCGCTGTTGCCCGAAGCCCAGACGTGCATCAGGTCAGTATGCTCATAGGTACTTTGGTCGGCCTCTTCACTGAATATGTTGTATTCGCCCATCGAATTACAATCGATATTTTTGTCCAGCACCGCATAAGAGTTGTTGGTCACCCGGACATTGAAATCATCGTAAAACTGATTGTCATAAGCAATGATATCAAAATAGGTGGCATTGACCAGTCTTGCTTCGCGGGCGATGCCGCCGTGTTTTTCCTTGAGGTTGGCCGCACCGATCATGGTTCCTGCGGTGTGTGGCGCGTGAGCTGTCACCGAATCCAGCGCAAAATGGATTACGCGGTCATTCAGATCCTCATGGTCAAAGCCTCCTGTGTCGCCGTGACCGATTGTGATGCCGGCGCCGTTTAGTCCCAAGCCACCGTTGCCCACGGATGCATTTGCTCCCTGGACGGCCTCCAGTGAGCGCTTATAGAAATTGAGCGGTGTGAAGGACGACACATTACCTGAGACGGCTCTGACCTGGCCAATGGCGGCTATCTTCATGGCAGCTGGCCGGTCACAGGCTATCACCACATAGGTTTTGTCGCCGGACACATGATGAGAGATTATTTTTATCGGGCCGATCAGCTCCTCGATCTCCGAGGTGGTTAAGGATCCATACAGGCTGATCCGCACCTCAAGTTTTTTGGAGTCCCCGGCTTCCGCCACCTTCCTGTCCAGCTTCAATGCTGCCGGCATATCAAATATCGACACTACGGCTTCGTTTTCTGCGAGACTTCTCAACCCGGCAGCATCGACCCTCACGGCAAATGTTCGGGCATCGATGAAATCCACAGGGTTCAGTTGGTTGCCAATTGTCTCCTGAATACCTTTGTTGGCAATATCCGCAAGTTGTATCCAAATTATATTTTCACCTGTGTAATTGCGGCTTTCGGGGCGCTGGAGAAAATCCGCTTTGAGTGGAGGAGTAAAACTGCCATTGACTGTATGTACCGGCTTGACAGACTGGCCGTGAGCTATGCCCGCAAGGGCGATCAGGGCAATGCCGAAAAAAAATCTGATGAGGAGATTCATTTTGTGTAGTTTTAATGACATAAAAGAAGAAGTATTTTTGAGTAAACATAACATAAAAATACCAAAATATGAACACATTTCGGCAACTATACCCTTGAATAGAATGGGAATCAGGCGTTTTTACCTGTGATTCCCTCGTCGCACGGGGCTCCCGATCCGCACCGGCTCTTTACTGAGACTTGTGGTTAAAATTAAGTAACTATTCACCTCAAAGTGTCTATAATCTACGGCTTATCAATACCTAAAGCCCCAAATATTTATTTAAACACTAAATTGCAATGCAAACCACGAAAGGTCTATCGCACTGCATATTTCCCCGGCCGTCCGGGACAGGCAATGTAGAAAAAAGATGGCGTGTTCTCTTTCTTATCAGCTGAATAGGTACAAAATTAAAAATAAAGTGACCCACTTCGATGGTTAACAAGTTCCCATAGCGACTCGCAAAAATCATTGTGTAAGCAACAAAATGGATATCCAAACTGAGACAATATTTAGGAATTATTGCTTCAAATGCTGTGTTAATTGAAAAAAAGATTTAATTTTATCAATCATTTAATGAAGTAATAACCATGAAAAAAAATCTTGGAACTACCGATAAGCTAGTTCGTCTGCTCGTTGCAATACTGGTTCTCGTTTTATACCTGACTCATACAATCTCCGGCAATATGGCTTTGCTGCTGGGCTTCTTTGCATTTATCTTTGCCCTGACATCCTACATCAGTTTCTGTCCGATCTATTGGATGTTTGGAATCAATACATGTAAAGTTGATCAAAAGAAGAATGCGGAATGATTTGTAAACAAAATCGGCAAGAAACCATTCAATATAGAGATTTGCCGTTTTGATTTTCGTTCAAGTCATAAAACATTAATGAACCATGCTTAGCAACTGGAATTTTCCCCGGGCACTCCGACTTTTATTGGGAGTCATCATACTCATAGAAGGCATTCGAAATGGGGAAATGCTTTTTGTGATTTTCGGTGCCATATTTACCTTGATGCCGGTGTTCAATGTTGGATGTTGCTCCACGGCATATTGCAATCCAAGGCAACAAAGGACTTCTGCTTCCTTTGAAGAAGAAGTTTCCTTTGAAGAAGTTAGGTAACAAACCTGCTGGGGTCGGGTTTTAGCTGTTTTCCGATGATGGCAATGGCAAGGGGCAACGGCACTCTATTTCGGTTTGGCCTGCAAACAAGGAACGGTTTTGCAATTATTCATTTGATAAGTAAGGTAGTCAAGCTTTTTTCCGTGTGGCCTCTTCGTCATGCAGTGCTTCCTTGCCTTTGACCGGGAAAGAGAACACTTCTTCTTTTTTCTGCCACGGCTGTCCGGGGAAATAAACGGAGCGACAGGAATTTCTTTCGTGCTTTTTACTGCTTCTTTGTGGTTTAAAACTATCTTAGCATTGTGGAAAATGTTGGTTCAATAGAAATCAATATTCCTTAGGGTAGGCAGTTAGCTGTCAGGCAAGACAAACCGCAACCAAACAAAAGTCTTAGACAAATGAAAACGTTTTTTAGAGAATTATTTGAATACGGACATCACTTCAATCAAAAATTGGTTGATGTAGTTAGCAACCACTCAGACAAAACATCTGAAAAAGCAGAAAAGCTATTTAATCACGTTTTAAATGCTCATCAAATATGGAATAATCGAATTGACCCAAAACAACCGCCTTTCGGAGTTTGGGAACTTCACTTAGTTTCGGATTTAAAAATTATTGACCAAACAAACTACGAACAGACGCTGCAAATACTTGATACGTTTGACCTAAGTGATACCATAAACTATGCAAACAGCAAAGGACAATCTTTTAGCAACAGAATTCAAGACATCTTGTTTCACATTGTCAATCATTCAACTTATCACAGAGGGCAAATTGCAACAGAGTTTAAACATCACGGACTTGTACCATTGGTTACTGACTACATATTTTACAAACGATAGAAAGGAAAGGAAGACTTTTGAAAATAACCATTCAAGGACAAATTTACTAACCAAAAGAAGTGATTGAGAAAATATAAATTGACAAAAAATGCCCGACAAATACCCGAACAGTTCAACGGGCAGTTTGGCGCCATGGCGGGTGAAGTTTATCGATAAAAATCCGCCACAAACGCCAAGATTATGCAAAAACGCAACCTAAAAGTGACTACTTAACCTTGAACTAACTGCGCCGTCAGACATGCAAAATTACCTGATTTTTCTTTTGATACTTATGGGTCTGGCTCTGCTGGCAAGACCGATGAATAATTCAACACTAAAAGTCCGAGATTTTAACTTCGTTGTTTGATGTAAGAAAAGTCAAACGGACGTCGGTCCATCAAACGCGCGCTTGTAGATCAAACTCCAAACTATCAAATCATCGCTATTTTTAGTTATTCCTCGCCTCATCCGCTGATACTTGCATTTTACAATTTGTGCACGTTTTGATACACCCACACCCGCCTATCAGACTATTTTCTAAAAATTTTGATGTACCTTTGTGCGAATTTTCATATTAATGACGTTATTAAGTCAGTTGACTTATAAAACATTATAACAAAAGGAACATATACATTGAAGAAACATCGATCGGCACTCCTGTATATAATTGTCATAGCGCTGATATTCAACGGCTGTGCCTCTCCCAATAAAAAGAAGGAAGATGTCGGCATGCTGGGTCGTGCTTATCAGAACATGACGGCGTATTACAATGGTTATTTCAATGCGAATGAATTGCTTGATGCGGCCATTCTGGAAATCGAAAGCAAGCATCCTGACAATTTTCAGGAGCAACTGGTCATCTACCCATACCTGCTTGATCAGGACTCCACTACAGCTTCCGGCTCTCTGAATCCCGCAATAGATAAGCTCAAGAAAGACATTTATCTGCATCCCGCCAGCCATTGGGTGGATGACAGCTATTTTCAGATGGGTAAGGCCCAGTTTCTCAAAAAAGACTATGAAAGGGCCGAAAACACATTCAAATACGTAGTTCAGAATTACAGTGAAATTCAACTTGCCCGTGAAAAAGCCAAAAGAATGTCACCCGGCCAGAAAAAAAAGGCCATCGAAAAGGAAAAACAGGAAGTAAGAAAGGAAAAAGAGACCGAAAAGAAAAAAGTCCAGGAGGAAAAGGCTGAAAAGAAAAAGGTAAAAGAAAAGGAAGCCAAACAAAAGGAACTGGACCGCAAGAAAACGGCCAAGGAAAGAAAAAAGGAGGCCGACCAAAAAGCCAAGGATAGAAAAAAATCAGCTGCTCAAAAAGCTAAGGCCAAGAAGAAAGCCGCTGCCGCCAAGAAGAAAGGTAAGCCTGCGCCAAAGTCAAGTGAGACAAAACCGAAAGAGTCCACCCAACAACCAGGTGACCCGACCATTGCTCCCAAGCAGCAGTCAACCGAGTTAAAGAATGAAATTAAGACCGATAAAGTCGAAGCTCAGCCCGCAAAGCCGGCTTTGGACGAAGAGGATGAGGTTGTCGTAAAGAAAAAGGATAAATCTTCCCTAAAACCCAAAAATTATCTGTTCAAACACCGCCCTGTATTCCAGCAAGCACAACTTTGGCTGGCAAAAACTTATATCCAACGAAGCAACTACGAAGATGGCGAGCGAATCCTCAGATCGTTGCTCAATGAGGGCGGCACCTTTGGGTTCGTTAAGCGGGAAGCCCTGCTGGTGTCAGCTCAAGTTGATATGAAAAAGGAAAATTACACACAGGCCATAGCGTACTTGAATGAAGCTATCCCCATGGTCAAGGAGAAAAAGCGCCGTTCCCGCCTTACTTATATCCTTGGACAACTTTATATGAAAGCCGGAAATTATGAAATGGCTTATCAGGCTTTCGAACGGGTAGAACGCCTCAAACCCGCCTACGAGATGGCTTTCAATGCGTCATTGAGCAAATTTGGCTGCTCCATAGCCACAGGCAAGATCTCCGACGACGAGCTCAACTCTAGGCTGAGCAGGATGCTGAAAGACCTCAAAAATGATGAGTACCAAGATCAGATCTATTTCATGCTGGCCGATATCAACCTGAGGAATAATGATATCGCAGCAGGTGTAAAAAATCTCCAGAAAGGAATTCGGGTCAGCAAGAAGGGGCCCGAGGCCAAGGCGGAAAGTTATCTCAAACTGGCAGACATCTTCTACAAACGAGATCAGTTCGATCAGGCTTTCCATTATTATGACTCAACGGCCGTTGCCTATCCCAAAACCAAGGATCGGTACAAAGAAATCATCGAAAGAAGGGACGACCTTCGGGATATTGCACTCAACATAGAAACAATTAGCCATCAGGACAGTTTGCTGGCAGTGAGTAAGCTGTCACCTGAGGAACAGGAGGCACTTGCCAAAAAGCTCATCAAGGAAGCACGGGAAAAAGAAAAGATAGCTGCCGCAAATTCGGGCGGGGCATCTTCCGGGCCTGCATTCGATCCTAAAAGCGGCAGAGCGGGAATGGCATCAGGTGCCTATGGCAATCAGGCTTTGGGTGGACCTGCATTCGGCGGACCTATCCAGACAGGACCCAAGCCTACCGCCTTCTTCGCCTATAACGAAAAGACACTAAAAGACGGAAAGCGCCAATTTGACAAGACCTGGAATAATCGGCCTTTGGCTGATAACTGGAGATATTCAGCAATGCTGCAGAATTTCGATAGTAACTCCAAGGATGAAAAGGACGAAGGCATTTCGGCATTCTTTATTTCCAAATCCGAAATCAAAAAAGTCCTTGCAGATGTGCCTAATGACCCGGCTATGGTTGCCCGTGCTGAGGCTGAGATCATGGATGCAATGAATGCACTCGGAAGTCTTTACCCGGATAAAATAGAGCGGTACGACAAGGCGATAGAAGTACTGGAGGAGTTGCTCACCAGGTTCCCGGGCAATCCACACGAGCCTCAGGCTTATTATCAACTTTATTTTGCCTACATGTTGAAAGGAAACCAGCAGAAAGCCAATTACTATGCCGATCTGCTGAAGACAAAATACAATGGGAATCAATATTCATTGTATTTCTCCGATCCTCAATACATAAAGAACAAGGCGGATAAAGAAACAGAACTCAATGACTATTATCTTTCCACCTATCAAGCGCTGGAAAGAGGAGATTATGCCACCGCATTCGATATGGCTCAAAAGAGCGACAGCCTTTTCGGTATTCAGAACATCCTGCGACCCAAGTTTGCCATGGTTACTGCCATGTCTCTGGGCAGTCTGAAAGGAAAAGATGCCTATGTCGCATCCCTCAAGGAGCTGGTTCAGGTCTTTCCGAATACCATGGAGGAAAAAAGAGCCAAGGAAATGCTCAGGCTGCTGGGCTCAGGCTCAGACGCAAACGAGCAACAACTGGCTGAGGCTGAAAAGACATACAAGGCAACTGATGGTGATCAGCATTTTATCCTGATTCTTTTCAAACCTGAAGTAACCACGACCGATGAGGCCAAAGCACAGGTTTCGGACTACAATACGCGTTTTTTCAACAATGCAAACCTGAAAATAGCGACCATTACTCTTAAGGATGGCAATCAGGACAGACAGGTGCTTTTAGTCCGGACAATGGACAACAAGGTGAAGGCGATGGAATATTTCAATCAGGCGAAGAACAAAAAGGGCGATTTTATCTCAGCCCGATTCCCATACGATATGTATGCCATCAGCAACACCAACTACAGGGAATTGCTGCGCCTCAGGTCCGCCGCATTGTATGATGTCTGGTTCAACAAGTATTACAAGAATTGATTCGGTGTGGACTGAGGACTACAACTCAGCCACGAATTGCTCTATCAGCGCCAGGATAGCATCCGGTCTGTCCGCATGAATCCAGTGACCGGCTCCCGCTACAGTGGCGAGCTCTGCATAAGGAAAGAGCTTCCTGATATCGGACAGATCGGCATCCCGGACGTAATTGCTGTTGCCACCTCGAATAAACAGGGTGGGACCTTCATAGACCATATCAGACGTGACCCGTTGTAGGATGGTCTCGTAGTTGGCCTTGATTACCGGGAGATTCATCTTCCATTCGAAGCCGACACCTCCTTCTTTTCGGCTCAGGTTTTTCATCAGGAACTGGATAGTGTCCTCATCGGGGATGCTTTTTGCCAGAACATTTTCCACCTCTTTTCTGGAACTGGCGTTCAGATCGACACTCTCCAGTGCCGCAAAGATGTCGTCATGCCCTCTCTCGTATTGCCGGGTCGCCATATCCACGGATATCAACCCATCAGTCACTGCCGGATAGGCGAGGCTGAAACACATGGCGACCCTCGCACCCATGGAATGCCCTATGACGACGGCGGAACCTATGTGCAGGGCTTGTAACATCTCATATACATCCGATGCCATCAGGTCGATGGAAAAGTCAGGGACATGCGCCGAGCGCCCGTGATTCCTCAGGTCAAAGGTGGTGACCCTCATCCGGTCACTCAACTTCCGGGCTATGGTCTGCCAGTTGTCAAGGGTGCCGAAAAGCCCATGCAGGATGATTACATCAGGGCCGGAATTGCCATATTGCTTGAAATTAAGTTCGATAGGTCAAATATTGATTTAGTCGCCCGACAAAGATACTAAAACAAAAAATTTTGGGTAAAACAGAGAGGCAGGCATTGGATAAAATAGCGCTTTGAGCAAGGTGATAGAGCCTTGGATTTTTTAGCCGGATTTTTTTGTAAAATTATTTTTTGTATAAATACATTGATAATCAGCATATTATAATTTGTCTCAAAAAGAGAATCATATCATTTACAGAAAAATATAAAAAGCCTGTAACCTTTCAGTATTTAGCGTCTCTAAATAGGAGTAACAATTAAAATAATAAAAATGAAAAAGATATTTTTCGCAGCTCTTTTAATTCTGAGCACTTTCGCAATGAATGCGCAACACACTAACCCAATGAAACATGACGCCATGAAAATGGAGGTTCCTTCAGGAGATCTGGTAAAACTGATGAGCAATCCAAAGGTTCAGGCGCTGAACAGTGCCATGAAAGATCTCTGGAATGCACACATGTACTGGACGCTTATCACCGTTGATGCCTATTTCAACGATCCTAAGGGGTTGGGTGCGAAATTGGACCGTCTGCTTCAAAATCAAAAAGAAATTGGAGCGGCCATCGTACCTTACTATGGTCAGGCAGCCGGTGACAAACTGGCTCAATTGCTGACAGAACACATAGAGTTGGCCGTGCCTGTATTGAAAGCCGCAAAGGAAAACAACAAGACTGATCTCGACAAGGCGGTAGCAGACTGGTACGCCAACGCCAAGGAAATCGGTGCCTTCCTTGCCTCCGCCAACCCCAAGAACTGGACAGCCAAGGAAACACAGGGCGCACTTGAAATGCACATAACACACACTATTGCCTATTCCGTAAGTATCCTCAAAGGCGATTACAGCCAGTCTTTCGGTGGGTTTGAAGAGGCATTGCATCACATGGTTCATCTGGGAGACATCCTGACAGAAGGTATCGTCAAGCAATTCCCTGAAAAATTTAAGTGAGCATAAAAAAAAGCCCTTCTTTTCAGGCAGCATCCCGGCTCTGGGGTGCTGTTTTTATTATGTCCTTGCCTAATCCGTCAATATTCGCCTGACAAGGTACAGAGATTGCCATTATTCCTCGCGGATTCTTCCCGAAAACCGGTCCCTAATATCCGGAATAAAGCGATAAATAGACTAAAGTTATACCGAAGCTTTGGAAGTTTGGAGCTTGATGCGCCATCGCGTGTTTGATGGGCCAACGTCCGATTGGTTTTTGTTATCTCAAACTGCGAAGCTACCAAACGACGAACAAACGGCGGAGCGGAACTACTTCCGTATGAAAATATCCGATTTCCCTTATTAATAGAAGAAAAATACAATATGCTATATTTACAAAAGCCAATTTATTTCGAAATAATAGAAAATTAAAACATATCTTTATCGGACATCCGCAGAAAGCAAATATCCTTACTTTCTCCGGCATTTTTACTGTTGACAAAAAAGATATTACTAACTCTTAATCTTTCGTGAAGCCATGAAATTATCTCGATTTGCCATCTTTCTTGCTGGAATCCCGATATTGTTTTTCTATACTATGAGCCACGCCCAAAAGGATGTCAAGGATTATTACAACGGCCCGTATGCCATCAGTGAGGGAAATGTGGAGTGGAATCTGACCATCTTTGATTTCACAGCCCTCCAAAGAGAATCCACTGAGTTGATAACCTCCAGAGTTATCCTCAATGCCAACAATACGCTGATCGAAAAGACTCAGGATCCTGTGTTGATTGATTATCAGATCTATCTGATCAACAATATCATCAATACGGCAAGACTTAGCAGCGGCATGTTTGGCAACACAGGCCATGCCGACGACTACCTTGGATGGATAGAATTTGCCGATGGCGTCGAAAAACCATTATACGAGAGCTATCCCTTTGTCTTCATTGCCAAATTTCTGTATATGATGCAGCAAAGCGGCTGGAAGGATCAAAATGAGGAAAACAAACAGTGGTGGGAAAGCACGCTGAAATTTGTCGAAGAACAGGAATGGGAGAAGTGGGGCAAGCGATCGTATTACAAATACTCGACTTTCATTAGAACAAGGACGTACATGGGCTCACATTGGGCGACCATCGCCATGTACCTGAAGGAGATGAGCAAAGACCAAAACCGTATCGCCGAATACATCGAAGTGCAGACCATCTTCGATACCCTGCTGAAAAGGAATCTGAAGTTGAACCCCAACCACGCCAATGCCTATATCTGGAATGGCAGTTGGGACGATGTGTCGGGCGTCGGAGTTGAGGGAATTACACCTGCCAACGTTGAGCTTCAGGATGTGGGTCATGCCAACCACGTCGTCAACTATATCATCAGTGCTTATGAGAAAGGCGAAGCATCATGGACACTTGTAGATATCCAGCGTCTTTGTAACACCGCCAAGGATATCATCTATAGCTACGAAGACAACAATTTTGTCAGGAACATCGATGGGACTGATATAGAACTGGACAATGGGTCGAGCGCATACGGGAACGTGGGCGATGGCTGGGTCAAATTATCCAAATACGATTCGGGCGTCGAGGCGGTAATGAAGAGATTTACCCAAAACAATGCCAAGTATCTCTATCTGTACCAACCCATCCATTTCTCCGCATTTTTCTACGGAAGATAATTTGTCTGACTCCCAAAAATATTCGTCATCATGAATGCAATCATAAATAAAATTCGAAATATTTTCGCCCTGTGTGCAGCCATATCAATGAATTTCAGTCAATTGCCCGCTCAAATTCATTTCTTCAATCAGGATAATCCGGCAACAGGAATTTTTGAAAATCTGAAAATTGGAGCCGTCACATCTGCCGATATCGACAACGATGGAAGGTCGGATATCATCCTCAGCGGATTGACTGGCACAGGCACTACGGTCTCACTGGTCTATATCAACGAGGGAAATAATCAATTTTCTCCAATGTCAGCAGCCAATGCTCCCTTGAAAGGCTTATACCACAATGGGGTCGCAGCAGGAGATATCGATGGCGATGGTTTTCCCGAATTGTTATTGTTCGGCTGGAATCCCAATGACAGCAGCCCGAAGACATTTTTATACAAAAATAATGGTGGCGGTAGTCTATCTGTTCTCAATCACAACTTCCCGGACATATTCGCAGGGTTTGCGAGGTTCGGGGATGTGGATGGCGACGGCGATTCCGATTTGATTCTGAGTGGAATAACGGACCGATACGACTTCTTTACGGGAATCTATAAAAATGATGGCCAGGGCAATCTTGCAATCGATGATTCGTACCAACTGCCACAGGTGGGCAGAAGTTCGGGGGAATGGGCAGATCTCAATGGTGATGGACATCTCGATCTAATCATCATCGGCATCGATCATCGGTATAATCCTGTTGCCAAAGTATTTCTCAATGATGGTCAGGGCGGCTTGTCGGAGCACACAGCAGCCGGATTACAAGGCGTATATCTGGGCTCTATTTCAGTAGCCGATGTCAACGGTGATGGTGCACCAGACCTCTTTCTGACCGGAGTGACAAAATTCCGTGGTAAATCATCTATTCTGTACCTCAATGATGGAAACGCTAACTTTATTCCATCGCAGGAATCGGAATTTAACGGTATCTGGACGAGTTCAGCGCTGTTTGCAGATGTCAATAAGGACGGTGCTGCTGACCTGCTGATGATAGGTTCCGACCTCAATCATCAGTCTATTCTGATGCTTTATATCAATGACGGCTTGGGTAAATATACCAAGACTGCACAATCCAATCTCGAAGGAACAATACGGGGAGGCTTAGTATTTGGAGATTTTGATTCAGATGGCGATCCTGACCTAATCATCACCGGCGAAAACTATAAATACCAGGCTGGTACAAAATACTATACCAACATCAGCGAGACCCTGCCCGATCCCCCCACTGTCCATCTTGGCGCTGATATGGCAGTCTGTAAAAATATTGCCGACAACTATACTCTGACAGCCGGTGACGACTCCCCCGCATACACCTATCGTTGGAGCACCGGAGAAAGTACGCACAGCATCAACGTAACCACCTCGGGAAGTTATTCGGTAGTGGTGACCAATGCCTATGGCCAAAGCGCGCACGATGCTGTCGTTGTCACATTCCTCGAAGGTCCGGAACTGGATAGCATCATTGTCAATGCCATTGATATGACGACCTTTGGCTTTTCAGCGAAAGGAGGCAATCTGAACAACTATCTTTGGGATTTCGGCGATGGCTCTACATCAACCGAGCCCAACCCCATACATTCTTATGCCACAGCAGGAGATCATCTCGTGACACTTACAGCCGGCAATGATTGTGGAAGCATCAGTCGCAACCATCTTATCAAAGGCACCAATAGTAATTCTTCCGCTTATTTTAGCCGCTTTGTCAGCATATATCCCAATCCTGCCACCGGCACGGTTGTCCTTCAATCAGAACGATCCAAAATATCATCATTGAGGATATTCGACATCAAAGGCAATCCGGTCATCAAGGAGTCAATAGCGCCGTCAGAAATGCACAGGATAGATATATCCAGGATTTTGCCGGGGACTTATGTGGTTGAGGTGGTGCTGACGGATGGCAGTGTCCTGAAAAAGCAATTCAACAAAATGGAATAATATCAGCAGTTTTCCACTTAGCCTGATTTTTCGTATAACAATAGAATCATCTTCAGAAAGGCTTACGGAGTATTTGGCAAATTGAAATCAAATGCTATTGCTGCAAGGAGAATATCCATTTTGCCCAAAGCAGACGCCTCATTCTTTTGCCAGCTCAGCCTGCTGTTTTTTGAATTCCTCCCTGGTGAGGAACTGTAATGACACACTGTTGACACAGTGGCGCACATTCTTCATCGTCAGGCGCTCGCCCTCGAAAACATGTCCCAGATGGGCACCGCAATTATTGCAAAGGATCTCTGTCCTCCGTCCGTCCGCATCGGGGACGCGCTCCACAGCACCTGGAATTTCGTCGTCAAATGACGGCCATCCGCATTCTGAAGCGAACTTGTCCCTGGAATCATAAAGAGGTGCATTGCATCGGCGGCATTCATATACGCCATCACCGGTAAATTCGTAATACTTGCCGGTACCCGGATATTCGGTACCTTTGTGGACGATGATCCTTTCCTCTTCTTTGGTAAGAGTGTTCCATTTATCTTTCTTTTCCATCAGCGTGGTTTTTTGATTTGATTTAAGTCTTGAACTGAACTTCTCCCGGAATTTTTCGACCTTAGGAGTGATGATAAATCTGCAATAGGATTGATTCCGGTTGTTGTTGTAGTAATCCTGGTGATAGTCTTCAGCAGGGAAAAAATTCTTGACAGGCAGAATTTCTGTGGTGATGTTATTGCCCCAGATTTCCTTCGCCGTTGTATTCAGTGAATTTTGGGCGATGGCGCGCTGTGCCTCATTGAAGTAATAGATTCCGCTTCTGTATTGCGGCCCGACATCATTGCCCTGCCGGTTGAGCGTGGTGGGATCATGTGCCGTCCAGAAAACATCCAGAATATCCTTGAGCTTGATGGCCGTGGTGTCGTATGTCAATTTGACCACTTCGGCATGGCCGGTCAGACCGGTGCAGACCTGTTCGTAGGTAGGATTTTTGATGTCGCCATTGGAATATCCCGCGCGCACTTTCAACACGCCGTACAGATCCTGATAGACTGCATCCAAACACCAGAAGCAGCCACCGGCGAGCACGATTTCTTCCTGATGCGCTGGCAGTGAAATGACGATATTTTCCGACGATTGGTTGACTTGTGCCTTAGGCTCGTTATCTTTGTCGTGACAAGATGCCCAGAATGCGGCAAGTATAAGAAGCAGGTACCTCATGAATTTTTTCATTAAAACAAAATTATTGATGGTTGAGTTCAGGTGGCTGCTCGCCAATATGAACTCATTTGCAAATTAAGGATGAAAGATACTCTTTTTCTTTATGATTATAACAGGATAAACGGAAATCACAGCGAAAACGTTGAATATTCTGTTCAAATTAATCCGGAAAATGAAATCTTCTCAGGTCACTTTCCCGACAGGCCGGTATTGCCCGGCGTGATGATCCTGCGGTTGTTTACACTCTGTGCGAGTGATGCATGCGGAAAGGCGCTTATAATGCAGGGAACAGTGCAGAGCAAATTCCTGAATTTTGTGGACCCACATATCCATGCCAAGCTGACAGTACGGCTGAACATCTCAGAGGAAGAGGCCGGTTACAATGTTCGGGCAGAATTGAAAGACGAGACGATATCCTTTACCAAAGCCACACTGAAATTGATCCCTGCACCTTAGCCTATGCCGTCACATGACCAGATATGCCGGACCATCATCCACGAAAGGAAGGTCTGTATCCTGATACCTACGTACAACAATGCAGGCACATTGTCTCGAGTCCTGGATGGCTGTCTTTTTTATACCAAAAACATCATTGTGGTTGATGATGGCAGCTCAGACAGTACAAACAGCATCCTGAAGCGCTACGACGATATCACGGTTATCCATCACGCGGTCAATCAAGGCAAGGGCATGGCCATCAAGACAGGCTTCGATGCGGCCATGGCTTCAGGCTATCGGTATGCGGTTACCATCGACTCCGACGGCCAGCACCTTCCGGCCGACCTGCCATATCTCATCAACGGTCTGCATAACCACCCCGACAGCATCATCATCGGCTCGCGAAACATGAACAGGGCGGGCATTCCGGGCAAAAGCTCCTTTGGCAACAGGTTTTCCAATTTCTGGTTCCGTTTCGATACCGGAATAGATCTGCCCGATACCCAGTCCGGATACCGGATCTATCCACTTGAGCCACTCAAGGGAATCCGCCTGTTGACGTGGAAATTTGAATTTGAAGTTGAGATTCTGGTCAAATCTGCCTGGCGTAATATTCCTGTCATTCCTATCCCCGTGCGCGTATATTATCCACCGGGAGATATCAGAGTAAGCCATTTTCGGCCATTTCGGGACTTCACGCGAATCAGCATACTGAATACCGTCTTTTTCATTCAGGCTTTGCTCTATTACATTCCATTAAGGTGGTGGCGTCAAATCTCGAATGTCGGCTTCCGAAAAAGCCTGATGCTGGCATTGCACAACCCGCAGGAATCCGTCAGTCGCCGGTCCGCTGCCATCGGCTTTGGTGTATTCATGGGCATCTTCCCCGTGTGGGGCTATCAATTGATCATCGGATGGGCATTGTGTCATTATTTCCGGCTAAACAAGCTGCTATTTACCGTTGCCGCCCATATCAGCATCCCGCCCATGATACCGATCATCCTCTATCTGAGCTATCTGACCGGAAGGTTGGTAACAGGCGGCGAGGAGATGATATCTATCCCAGTAGGAAGCATGACCCTGGAGTCAGTGGCCAATAATTTATTCCAATACTTGGTTGGCGCGGTTTTACTTTCGATATTTGCCGGGATTCTGGCTTTTTACACCAGCCTTTTGATGTATAAGGTGTCGGCCGGAAAATCTCAAAAAAATTGATCCGGTGGGACGACCCTTTATTTGGACATATAGATTTTTTAGACGATTTCCCGTCTTTTTTTACCTGACACTGGCGGGTGTCCTGTTGTATTGTGTTGTCGGTATAAGCCGGTTGCAATGGAATAATGATGTTTTCTCCATTTTCCCACGTCATGCATCCTCAACCGATTATACAGCACAGGTCGCCAATCTGCGCGCCAACAATGACATCATGGTCTTGCTGCACGCCGAATCGCCGAGTGACTCGTCCCTGCGCATATTGGTGGACAATGCCGAATGGTGGGAAAATCATCTGAACACTTCTTCCTACCTGTCTGCCGTCATACCCAATGCCTCCATCCGGATGACGGACAGCATGCAACGTGTGCTCTATGACAGTGTGTTTTTCAGCTTGCCACTCCTGCTCAATGCCAGCGATCTGGATACCGTAAGGCAAAGATTGGACAATGCCACCATAGAGCGAATCGTCGCCAAAAACACCAAGCTTAACAGCGGCTTCAGCGGCTTTGCCATGAGGCGCTACAACCAATTGGACCCCTTGCACCTAGCACCCATCACCCTGAAGAAATTAGAAACTTTCAAAACCGTCCCCGGACTGAAGCAAGCCAATGGTTTTCAGGTTGCGAAGGATGAGCGCAACTTGTTTTTCAGCTTCAATGCCATCTATAAGGACAAGGAGGATCCGGGCTATGCTGCGCTCAACGACACCCTGGTGGCAATGCGGCTGTCAAGTGAGAAACTATTTCCCGGGGTGAAGACCTACCTTTTCGGCGCACCGATTGCCTCGGAAATAAACAAGGAAAGATCCTTCCGGGATGGAAACCTTACCGGCAGTCTCTCCGTCCTTTTGACCCTTGGCTTGTTGTATTACTTCTTCAGGAGAAAGGGCCTCGCTTTGATGGTGTTGGTGCCATCCGTCATCGGTTATGCCATTGCTCTGGCGACCTTTGGCTTTGCAGGAGTACCGATAGTGGCGATGGCCATGTCCTCAGCCACCATCATCCTTGCCATGGGCATCAACTATTCCGTCCATCTGGTCAATGCACGGCTGCACTGTGACAACGTCGAAGATGCTATCCACGAGATAAGCCATCCGATGATTACCGGCAATGTAACGACGGTTGCCGCCTTCGCTCTCTTGATGATGTCGGATAGCTTGTTGTTGCAACAATTCGGCATTCTGGCATCCATCAGCCTCGCTGCAGGTGTGCTGACAGCGCTGATTGTTTTGCCCCAATGGCTTGTCAGCACAAAAACCACAGAAGCAGAAGTCTCCATACCATGGTTTGAAAGATTTGCCGCTTTTGAATTCCATAAGAACAAGTGGATCATCGGTCTGGTCATCATCGGCTCCATAGCCATGTTTTTTCCGGCATCCAAAGTGCAATTCAGGGGCGACCTATCCGCCTTAAATTACATTCCCGGTGAAGACAAGGCGGGCTATGATATTCTGGAAAACGACCTCGGATTCAACCTGTCCCGTACCAACCTCCGCATCAATGCACCGGAGCCGGATTCTGCCCTTGCCTTGTACAATGTGGCACGTCGGGACCTGCTAAAGATTGACAGTACAGCCCTGATTCCGGACATATCGGCCATTCAGCCAACTGCCGCACAACAGTATAACAATCAAGCCGGGTGGGCGGCGCTTTGGTCGGATTCATTATTGTCTGTAAAGAAAAATCTTGCGGCATCGCTGGATGGCGGACAGGATGTCGTCCGCTTTCTGGACCGTGTCAAAACATTTGATACCATTGCCGTGCCTGAGCGACTGACGGATGAATTTTCCAAGACGATCCTCTCCAAATTCCTGAAACAAGAGGCGGATGGAAGTGTGTCCCTCAATGTCCCGGTTACCGGCCATTTTGAATTGGACAATCAGGATCATGGAAAGCCATACCATCTGTTTAATGGACGCTATTTCGCTACACAAACGGCGGATTATCTGCAACAGGATTTCAACAATATACTTGCGTACAGCGCCATCATTGTCTTTTTGTTGTTATTTCTGGTCTATGGCCGTTTAGAGCTTGCCATCCTTGCCTTCATACCCATGACGGTGAGCTGGTTCTGGATACTTGGCATAGCGCATCTGGCCGGCATACAGATCCACATTGTCAACCTGATATTGTGCACCTTCATATTCGGTCTCTGCGATGATTATTCAATATTTATGATCGATGGACTGACCAAGGAATACGCTTCCGGGAGAAAGGTCATCAACAAGGATAAGAAGGTGATCGTCATATCTGTGCTGGTCACGATGATAGGCCTTGCCGCATTGCTGGCGGGCAGGCATCCGGCCTTTCATTCTTTCGCCATCCTGGCCTTGATCGGACTGGCTGTGGTGTTGCTGCTTTCTTTGACCATACAACCCGCATTGTACCATTACTTCGTCACCTACAGGACAAACAAGGGCAATGCACCCATGACCATATTGAGCTTTTGCGTCAGCATTGTCACTTTTTCCACCTTCATCGCACTCGGGTTGATATTGAGTGTGATCGGCCTGGTATTAAAATGGACAGGATTGATGCAACTCGGTTTTATCCGGTACACCTTCCATCTTCTGGTCAGGATATCATGTCACATCGTGATGTGGATAACACCAACCGGTCATTATGTCAAGGAAGATATGCAATACATCGACTGGAAGAAGCCGGGCATCATCATCACCAACCATCAGACGCACATCGACCTGCTCATGATGATAGGCCTGCATACCAAAATCGTCGTGCTGACCAACGAATGGGTGTACAACAATCCGGTATATGGTGGATTGGTACGCGCAGCCGGCTACCTGCCGAGATTTTCGGGGATGGAGCAATTGTTGGAACAGGCTCGCCGACAGATAGACCGTGGGTATTTCATCGTCATTTTCCCTGAAGGCACACGCTCCGAGGACGGTGAGATCAAGCGTTTTCATAAGGGGGCCTTTTATCTGGCAGAACAATTGAATGTACCGATCTACCCTGTATTGCTGCATGGGCTCAACATAGGCCTGGCGAAAGGCGATCAGAATCTGAAGTCCTGGAGTGCCACCATGCGTGCCCTTCCTGCTATATCGCCCGATGATGATCGATTCAGTCCGGAGTATTCATTGCGCGGCAAGGAAATCAACCAATGGATGCGCCGTGAATTTGAAAAGATAAAGGAGGAAAAAGAGATTCCAGCGTATTTCTTTGACACGCTGCGCAAGAATTATCTGTTCAAAGGCCCCGTACTGTATTGGTATGCCAAGATCAAGATGCTGGGAGAAAAGCTTTATGGGCATTTGCACGAATTGATACCGAGACACGCCACCGTCCTTGACCTCGGTTGCGGCTACGGTATGATGGACTATACGCTGGCTATGTGCAGCAGTGGCAGGACCATCACCGGTGTGGACTACGACGAGGAAAAAGTGGAGATCGCGGCGCATAATTTTTACGCTAAAAGATTGAATATCCACTTTGAAAAGGGCGATATCCGCACTTATGCCATCACCAATCACGATGTGTTTTTATTGTACGACAGCCTGCATTACCTTCAAAGGGAGGACCAGGTCGCACTTTTGGACAAATGTGCACAAGGCCTCAATCCCGGTGGCATGATCATCATCCGGGAAGGGATCAGCGGATCCGACAAGCGGCGTCATTTCAACACCCGCCTGACAGAGCGTTTTTCAACGAAGATATTGAGGTTCAACAAGACTTCTGGCCGTCTGAATTTTATCGATGAGGAGGATTTGCATGAATTGGCGAGACGGTTCAATTTTACCGTAGAGAAAAAGGAAGATTCGCGTATTTCATCCAATACGCTATTCATCATCAGAAACCAACGACCTGTCTGATTGACCTCACATCCACATCCGGCCCAAGAGAAGATATATGACTTTGTCATCATCGGGAGTGGCATATCCGGCTTGGTGAGTGCGGCATACCTTGCGCGTCGGGGCCTGTCGGTGGCCATATTGGAGCAAAATCATCAGGCGGGTGGCTGTCTCCAGATATTTTCACGGGATAAAAGGATATTTGACACCGGTGTCCATTATATTGGCGGTTTCGGGGATGATCAGTCACTGATGAAGCTGTTTGATTTTCTGGGTATTCGTCAAAAGCTGCACTGCGAGCGGATGGATATGGATGGCTTTGACCGGATCATCATCCGGCAGGCAGGAGTTGAAATACCATTGGCTCAAGGTTGGGAGCGTTTTCAAGAAAGTTTGGTGATGCATTTTCCCACAGAAGGTCCGGCATTGCAAGCATTTGTTGAGAAAATAAAGGCAACTGTCGCAAGATTCGGGCCCTATCATCTGCAACATGCCGATCCGACCCTGTTGACGGCTGAAGTCTTTACGGAAGGTGCATGGGATGTACTGAACCGATATTTCAACGATGAATTGCTCAAGGCTGTTCTGGGTGGCAATTCCATACTTTATTGCGGGAAACGTGATAAGACACCATTCTACGCTTATGCTCTCATCCTCAACAGTTATGTGGAAGGCGCATATCGATTAGTTCGTGGAGGTGCACAGCTTTCGAGGGCACTGACGGGTTTGATTCGCACACATGGCGGAGAGATCACAAAAAGGTGTAGGGTGAAGGCAATAAGGAAGCAAGATGAAGGCACATTTATCCTGGAAGCTGCTGATGGAAGGCGTTTTTGTGCTAAGAAGGTAATTTCGGCCATTCACCCGGAGTCCCTGTTACAATTACTTCCCGAAAAGAGCCTGCGTAGTGGCTATCGACACCGAATCGAGATGCTGCCCAATACACCTGCGCTGATGTCAGTGCATTTTGTTGTCAAGCCGGAGACAATGCCCTACTTCAACCATAATTACTATATTCTGGAGACGGCTGAAGATGCCTGGTCTATCCGGTCGTTGCCCGATGAAGGTTGGCCCTACAATTACATGGTCAGCACCGGTTGTGAAGCGCCCGGCCAGCAGTGGTGCAATACGGTGAATGTTCTCGCTTATTGCGACTTTTCTGAATTTGCCGCTTGGGAAGGAAGTTTCAATACCGTCATGCATCCTTCGGAAAGGAGTAAAGATTACGAGTTGTTTAAGAATAAATTGATCCACAAGATCCGGGTAAAGCTGGAAGGTCTTTTTCCGGGGTTTTCGGAAATGGTGACCGGCGCATATTGCTCGACAGCACTGACTTATCGCGACTATCTAAATGTACCTCAAGGCTCACCCTATGGCATAGAGAAGGATTTCAACAATATCCTGTTTACCTTTGTTTCACCCAAAATGACAATACCCAATCTATATCAAACCGGTCAGAATACGGACCTCCATGGTGTCTATGGCGCAGCCGTATCTGCACTGTTGACCCTGTCTCAGCTGGAGGAGGGTAAGGATGTTTTTGATGAAATCCAACAATTCCTAAATACTAAACGGGGATGAAAAGAGCACTTAGATTGGCTGCAAAAATCTTCGGGACAATACTTGTCGTGATCTTGCTTTGTATAGCAGGTACAATGATCTATATCCGGTCGATATGGGTGGATAAACCGGATTTTGCCTCTGAATTCAAGAATGAAAGGCTTGCCTACCGCCTTGATACCGACTCCGTCAGGCGCATCGGCGACAATTATCTCAGGGAGGTCAGTCCCGGCCTCTGGCAGATGTTTGTGGAAGGAAGCCCATTCCGCCGGGGCGAGGCGATGGGAGCTTTGACCGCTGACCTGCATGAGTTTCAGGAAGATGCCTTCATCCGTCAGATCCACAAAATAGTGCCCAACGATTCCTATCTGCGGCTGCTGAAGTATTTCGTAACCTTTTTCAATCGACACATCCAGCATTATATACCCCGCGAGAATCTCGAAGAAATCTACGGCGAATCCCTCTACATGAGCAGTAATTACGACAACATCATCGGCTCGCCCTATATGCGCATCCTCAACTATCACGCAGCCCACGACATAGGCCATGCTCTACAGGACAGGAATTTCGTAGCCGGCTGCACTTCATTCGCGGCATGGGGCGACCACAGCGAAGGCGGGAAGATGATCGTGGGTCGCAACTTTGACTTTTATGTCGGCGATGAATTTGCCAAAAATAAGATCGTCGCCTTCCTGAAGCCCGACAAAGGCATTCCTTTTGCGATGGTGACCTGGCCGGGAATGACCGGAGTGGTCAGCGGCATGAACATGGAACAAATCACCGTCACCATCAACGCCGCCAAATCCGCCTATCCGACGGAGGCAAAAACACCTGTCTCCATTGTGGCGCGCAATATCCTGCAATATGCCCGGACGATCGACGAAGCCATCGCCATCGCACGCAGGTTTGAGATGTTTGTCTCAGAGTCTTTTTTGGTTTCGAGTGGCAAGGAGGGTAAGGCCGTCATCATCGAAAAATCACCGGAAAAAATGGACGTGTTCAGCCCGGATTCCTCTCTGCTGTTCTGTTCAAACCATTTCCAGTCTGCGGCTTTTCACGATGATGTCAATAATGCCGATTTTAAGAAAAATTCCAGTTCCGGGTACAGGATGGAACGCTTGCAACAGCTGACTTCCGGCCTCCGCATCAACCAATATGACGCTGCTGCCACACTCCGCAACCCTTATGGACTCAACGATGCGCAAATCGGATGGGGCAATGAAGATGCACTCAATCAATTTATCGCTCATCACGGGGTGATCTTCAAGCCGACAGAATACAGGATGTGGGTCTCGACTGCACCATACCAGACAGGCAGGATGATATGCTTCGACTTGAAAAGCATCTTTGAGGATCACACTTCCGGCCTGGATCCGGCTGATGATATAGCTGCGGATTCGGCATTGATAAAAGAGGCTGTTGTGCCCTATCAAAGGTTCAAGACCATCGTCTCATCCGTCAAGGGAAAAGCCGGCGAAGACGTATATTCAGAGATGGAAAAGGCCATTCGACTCAATCCGGATTATTATTACGGCTATGAAGTCGCCGGAGATTGTTATTTTAGAGGCGGAAAGAAGGACAAGGCCGCTGAAATGTACGCCAAAGCCTTACAGCGCGACATCCCCAACCTGAAGGACAGGGAAAGGATCGCCGGACAATTGGAAGCTTGCAAGCAATAAAAAACCGAAGAGCAACATGGAATTATCCTTTGAAAATATCAGCCGTGGCGAATACTATGACCATTTGCAAGGCGAGGAACTGGAGCACTTCCACACGGATGCTGTACGATCGGTGCTGACCTATGTCAATAAAAACTCGCCTTACTACATTAGGCTGTTCAGAGATATTGGCTTCAACCCGGACCAATTCACCGACTTGTCACAGTTGAGCAACATACCATTCACCGATAAGAGCCACCTTCAGGAGTTTAATATAGACTTCCTGAACACCGGCAGGGAGCGAATCGCTGAATATGTCACGACGTCAGGCACACTGGGGCGGCCTGTACAGCTGATGCTTACTGATGCGGACCTAAACAGACTTGCATACAATGAGGCGCGTGGACTTTCGATCGCCGGTGTCGGACAGGGCGATATCGTGCAGATTACGACGACGCTGGATCGCCGCTTCATGGCCGGACTCGCCTATTATCTGGGCAGTCACCTGCTTGGTGCGGCCACCATCCGCGTGGGCATAGGTGCACCCCAATTGCAATGGGAGACCATCCATGACATGATGCCCAATGTGATTATAGGCGTGCCGAGTTTCATAGTTAAGTTGATTGAATTCGCGCTTCTCAACGGCATCAATCCTGATGATTCATCCGTCGGGAAAATCATCTGCATCGGTGAGCCTATCCGTGAGAGCAACCTCGAATGGAACAAGGTGGGTCAATACATCCGCAGCCATTGGGATGTAGAGCTGTATTCCACCTATGCATCCACCGAAATGGCGACTGCATTTACAGAGTGCATCCACGGCAGGGGAGGTCACCAGCTCAACGAACTGATATATACCGAGGTGATCGGAGAAGATGATCAGCCGGTGGCCCCCGGTGAGACCGGAGAGTTAGTGGTCACTACGCTGCAGATGGAAGGAATGCCACTGGTGCGTTTCCGGACCGGAGATCTGGTACGCAAGCTGGAGGAGCCTTGTGCCTGTGGACGCACATCTGCTCGCCTGAGTCCTGTCATAGGTAGGAAAAGCCAGATGATCAAGTACAAGGGCACAACCGTCTTTCCTTCCGCCATCCAGCAGATACTGGACCATCTGCCAGAAGTGGAGACCTATGTGATAGAGCTTGCCTCAGACGAATTCGGTCATGACCGGATCAACGTGATGCTCGCCATCAAAGGCGAAATAGAGTCCACCCTCAATCGCATCCGGGAGCTTTGCAAGGCGCATATCCGTGTCACACCGGAGCTGATGGTGCGCGAAGCGTCATTCATCTCTCATCTGCGCAACAGGCCGGAGATGCGCAAACCCATGGTGGTGCTGGACAACCGGCTGAAGTCCCATTCAGAAAAACAATAAAAAAGAGCGATATGGTTTCTTACAATGTGTCCATCACAATCGACGACGAGATAGAGCAGGAATGGGTAGTGTGGATGAAGACCGTCCACATTCCGGATGTGATGGCGACGGGATGCTTTTCTGAATACAGGTTTTACAAGCTGATGAAGCCGGAAGACGAGGAAGGATCGACCTTCATCTTGCAGTATAAAGCACTGACGATGGACGATTATCAACGATACAGTGAAGATCATGCTCCGGCCTTGCAACAGGAGACGAACAAGCGGTACAAAGACCGCTTCGTGACGTTCAGGACGATTATGGTGGAGGTATAAGGTCGCAAGGCACCCAAGAGGAATCAATTGACTGGCCGGCAATCCGATAAAAACATCAATGGTGCGGATGCCGGTGGAGGAAGAGCTTATGATTCATTGTATAGGGTCATCAACGAGACAGGCAGAGCATCCGGCCTAATACGCCCCAAAACATTAATGAATTTTTAACACTAAGACAATGAGGCATTTATTATCTTTGCGGTCGAAATTGTCAGTTTGAGAGACTTTTTTAGAAATATCGGTTTGTATTCACTTGTGGCTTTGCTATATCTGAGCAACACAGGATTGATTTTGACGGTGCATACCTGCATACATACCGGTATTTCAGTCGTTGAGCTTCCTTCCTTTCAGTCGCATGACGATATTTGCACTGAGGTTATAGGGGAGAGGTCTTGTGCTCAAGATGATAGAGCAGATGATTGTTGTGCCAGGAAGATTCAGAAAAAAGAGGATTGTCACACTCATAAGACAGAATACAAAAAGGCCGACTATACCTCTGTCAAGCCGGAGTTGAATCATTATCCGGTTTTTGCCGATTGGGCAACAGCGCCTTTTATCTATAGCTTTGACCTTCCCGTCATCTCTCCCGAAAGCGAGGATTGTCATATCATTCACAGCACTAAAAAAGCCAGGGACAATACCACTGAGTCGGCCCTCCAATACCGGATAGGGCTCGCCTCCTTCCTTTGTTAGCGGATTATTGGTTACTTCACCCGTCTTGTCACAGCACAGGCTGATTGGTCTATGCTAATCATTCAACCGATAATCAAATAATAAAATGAACATAAAATACTTTTGGATAGCCTTTATCCTGATTTCTGCCAATATATCGTATGCACAAAAGGAAGACGGCATGCGCTCCAAACTGATCGACCAGCACGGTACACCCATCATCGCAGCATGGGTGAGCATCAATCACAGCGGTACAAAGGTCCAGACCGATGAAAACGGTTACTTCCTGCTAAAAACGGCTTCCTGGCCGGCACATCTGGATATCGATATGGGCGATGATAATATCGTGCATGTCGATGTAGCCAATGCTGAGGAAGCGAGGATCATCACCGCAAAGAAAGTAGTCGAATTGCACGAAGTCGTGGTGAAGGAAAAAGTCACCCGCGAACTGAATACCATCCAGACAAGAAACGTCGAAACCATCACCAGAAAGGAGTTCCAGAAGGCGGCTTGTTGTAGGCTCAGTGAGAGTTTCGACAATACCGGCTCTGTCAGCGTCAGCGAAACGGATGCCGTAACAGGTGCCAAGGAAATGGAGATCCTTGGATTGCGCGGTATTTACAGCCTGATGACGCTCGATAATATACCTGATTTCAACGGGATCAATTATCCATTTGCCCTCGACATGATTCCGGGCACCTGGCTCGACGAAGTGGCGATCTCCAAGGGAATTTCCAATGCCATCAATGGTAGTTATGGATTCTCCGGTCAGGTCAATGTCGGCTTGAAAAATCCATTTGACGACAAGCCACTCTTCGTCAATCTGTATGGCAATACGATGGGGCGCTACGAAGCCAATGTCCATCTCAATAAGGTGCTGCCCAATCCGGCATTCGCTACTGGTCTGTACCTACATGCCAGCAAGAATTTCTCCAGGATCGACGACAACCGCGACAACTATCTGGATATGCCATTGTCTTCACAGATCAATGCACTTTATAAGCTGAAGATCAATGGGCTTGGTCCATGGGAAAGCGGTCTGGATGTACAGTTTGTCAGAGATGAAAGGAAATCCGGCCAAAAAATTGTCGATGCGGAACATCCCTACACGGCAACAAGTGACGCACAGCGATTTACCATCAATGGAAATACCGGATATGTCGGATTCGGCAAGGAAGGACGCAGCATCGGTTTTAAGTACCAATACACCAACAACGTACTGGATGCGGCGTACGGAAGCCTGAACTATGCGGGTAATCAAAACCGAGGTTATTTCCAGGCGCTGTATGAAGACCGATTTGACGACGCAAGACATATCATCTATGCTGGCGCAAACATCCTGGCGGAAGGCCTGAAGCAAAAGATTGCCGGAACAGACTTCAACAGAAACGAGTTGGTCCCCGGTATATATGCCGAATACGCCTATAACCCAACGATTACTGACGTCAACAAGAAATTTACCGAGCGAATCGGAATTGTGGCTGCTGTCAGAGCGGATTTCCACAATATCTATGGCACGCAGATTGCCCCGGCACTTACGGCCAAGTACAACATCACACCAGATATGGTAGTGCGCGCCAATGTCGGCAAAGGGTTCCGCACACCATACTTCTTTACCGACAACCTGTCCTCCTTTGTCAATGGAAGACCGATACAGATGACTGAAAATCTGAACCCGGAAGAGGCGCTCAACTATGGCTTGTCCTATACGCTGAAGTCAAAGATCGCGAGCCGGAACTTCTCCGTCAATGCCGATCTGTATCAGACGCGATTCCAGAATCAAATCATTGTGGACCAGGAAACCAACTTATCCGAGGTGCTTGTGTCCAACCTACACGGTGAGTCGGTCACGACTTCTGCCCTGTTGAGTACCAGTTACGAGATATTGAACGACTTTACCGCAAAGGTTGCGTACAAATGGAACGACATAAAATACGACCAGGCAGGTCAAAGGGTGACCAAGCTCTTGATTCCGAAGCACCGTGCGTTGTTGGCATTGCACTATACCACGCCGGATAAAGGCTGGGAGTTCAGCACTACGACGACCTGGATCGGTCCACAAGAATACATGAAAAGAGCAAAAGGAGAAGGCGGGGTAGAACAGATTCGCCATACTGCGCAATCATTCGTGACGATGAATGCTCAGATAACTAAGAAGTGGAATGATTTTGACCTGTATTTAGGTGGTGAAAACCTGACCAACCATACTCAAAAGAATCCGATCCAGGGTGGGGCTGCTCCACAGTCGGATCTGTTTGATGTAAGTCAGGTATATGCTCCTCTGGCCGGAATCCGCTGTTATATAGGCATTCGTTGGAGCATTCTGTAAGCGAATCTTAGGCAGGTTGATTGAAGCTGTCAAAAAAGGCACAAATTGCAAGAGTGTAGTTTGTGCCTTTTTTATTTTTTGTATAAATCACAGATTGGATTGAGTAAATTACGAATTGGCCTCCAGCCGCATCAACGCCTTTCTTGTCCCGCTTTGACAGATTCCGAAATAAATTCGGAATGACTGGTTCTATTATAGGATTCTTTCCATTACCCGGTTGCCTTCGCATTGCCGTCATTACCCCGGACCCTCAAGGGTGTGCCGTCAATGCTACGACAAACCTACATTGCGTAAAGAAGGAAATTACGATGTGGCCGAAATGTAGGTTTTCCGGCTCGGAGTTTTTGCACCCATTCATTCAGGCAAAGCGGGGTAACAAAAGCGGAGAGGAGGAAAACCGGCACACATATCCAAATAAAATTTTTCGACTAACGTTTATCTCGCCTTCACCCCCAAATAAAATAAGTTTTCGAAACGTTAGCAGCAAGAGAAAATTTGGAATAATCCCATCAGCAACCCAGCAAATTCGCAAATCAGCAAATCAGCCCTTCCATCTCAAGCCCAACAGCCTGCACATCCAAACAAAATAAATTTTCGAAACGTTAGCAGCAGGAGAAAATTTGGAATAATCCAGAAATAACCGCCCACTCGTCATTTCTCTTATCATTCAACAAACTCGGTTTCCCTGCTCGGAGTTTTTGCACCCATTCATTCAGGCAAAGCGGGGTAACAAAAGCGGAGAGGAGGGAAACCGGCCGGTGTGGGAATCAGCTCTTTTGTCAGAATCAAGGAACAATAGATAGGATTAAGAATTGTCACTTCTTCTTATTTCATTCCGCATAAATCCACATCAATACCGGTCGGGAAGAATTTTTGAGCATTGGGTCGATTTTTCTGAAGCTGTTATTCGAAATAGCGGGACAACCCCAGCCTTCCGGACTGCCGCGAGGATACACATCATCTTCCGGAATCTGCTCCCAGGAATGGAATACAATGGCACGACGCATTGCATTCTTGTTGGAAGACTCCAGACCATACAACAGATACTTGGTTTTGACGCCCCAGCTACTGTATCCACGCTCGCCAATCCTATATTTCCCCAGAGAAGTGCAATGGCTGCCATCCGCATTGCTGAAAGTAGGATTTTCCCTGGACTCATCCATACTCCATGGATTATCTCCACAGCCATGACTCACCGGACAGTTATATACAGCCTTGTTTTTATCGAAATCCCATACAGCCAGACGCTTCTTTCCTGAATGAATGCCCATGTTTATCAAGATACACATTTCCCGATTCATACCTTGCTCCCGACAGAATTTCAATGCTTCAGCTACTTTCGTCTCGGAAATTACAAGTTCATCAGCCGTAGATTTGCTGCAGCTGAAGAGGAAGAAACATAAAGAAAGCAAGTAAAACAGATTTCTCATGGCGTTTTTACATATAACGTTATGTATATCTGAAAAATTAAACGAAATGAGGAAAAGCAGGGTTTTTGTAACTATTCACCTAATAAGAAAGAGTTCTAGTTTTCTTTATTCTACCACGCCTGTCCCGGTCGTCCGGGGAAATATGCATTGCGATAGACCTTTCGTGGTTTGCACTGCATATTTAGTGGTTAAATAAATATTTGGGACTTTAGGTATTGATAAGCCGTAGATTATAGACGATTTGAGGTGAATAGTTACAGGTTTTTTAATAAAAAACAGATTTTTATTCATTTTAATTAACAGTGTTAATTATATTTGCGGCGTTAATTTATTATAATGGGAATAGCAGAAAGAAAAACAAAACAAAAAGAAGCTCTCCGGCAAAGCATTCTGGAAGCTGCCAAGCGACTCTTTCTGAAAGAGGGCTATCACGCCACTTCAATCCGGAAAATAGCCAAAGAGATCGAATTCAGCCCCACTACCATTTACCTGTATTATAAGGACAAGGCGGAAATCGCACACGCCCTGCATATCGAGGGCTTTAAGCTGTTGGGAAAACAATTCGGCCCCTTGAAATTTATCGACGATCCATTTGAACGGCTCAAAGTCATGGGACGCATCTATATGCAATTTTCCCTGGAGAATACGGACTTCTATGAGCTGATGTTCGTCCTGAAAGAGCCGATGGATCATATCCGGGATTGCCATATGGAGGATGATTGGGAAGAGGGAAATGAGGCCTTCAAATTGTTGATGGAGAATGTGCTGGCTTGTCAAAAGGTCGGATATTTCAAGCATTTCGATCCCGCCAATATTGCGATGATCGCCTGGAGCGCATTGCATGGCCTGTGTACACTCAACCTGCACGGACACCTTGCCTCCGTAAAGACCTACAAGGAGGAATTTACCCATATCGAAGACCTGTTTACCGCGACCTTCAACACTTTTATAAAAATGCTCGAACAGTTGAAATAATTTTTTCAATCAAAAATTAACACTGTAAACTATGATAACGATATTAATCCATTGTTCCATTTTCAGGAAAAACAAGGTGTTTGTTTATGCTGCGACAATCGCCCTTACCCTGACAGCAGCCTGCGCCGTTGGTCAAAATCCTGTTCTGGACGATTACATCAGGCTGGCCATCGCCCAAAGCCCGGACATCTATCAGGGCAGCCTGGAGGTCGAGAAAGCCGGGATTTCCCGTGAGATTGCCGCCAATTATAGATTGCCGACAGTCGCATTCCAGTTGGGCTATCAGACAGCACGTGGCGGTAGGGACATCGACCTGCCCATCGGCGATATGCTCAATGGTGTCTATTCCACCCTCAATCACATCACCGGCACGAATTCCTTTCCGATGCTCGAGAATCAAAAGATCAACTTTCTGCCGACTAATTTTTACGATGCGAAGATCCAGACCACCATACCTGTTTATAATCCGGAGATCAGACACAACATCAACCTGTCCGGCAATAGGATCACAGCATCGGAGCTGGACATCCGTACACGCAAGCGCGACCTTGCATTCCGGGTTAAAAGTGCGTATTTCGATTATCTGATGACTGTCCAGGTCGTGAAGATATACCGCCAAGCTCTCGGCCTTGCCCATGAAAGCAGACGCGTCAACGAAAGATTGCTCCAGAACGGCAAGGGACTGCCGGCGTATGTGTTGCGGTCGGATGCTGAAATCGAAAGCATCAGCGCAGAGATCTCGGCAGCAGATATGCAGGTCCTGAATGCAGCCTCCCGATTTAATTACTTGCTCAACAGGCCGGAAAACAGCCCCATTGATACCGTATTTGACGATAAAGTGGCTCTGGATGCCGCCCGCTTATTGGTAAATACTCAGACCGATATTTCACAGCGGGAGGAAATCAAGAGCCTGCAAAATGCTTCCGCTCTCTATGAAAATGTAATCAGACTCCAGAAAAGCGCTGCAATGCCACGCCTCAACGGTATCCTCAACCTCGGTTCTCAGGCCGAAAACTGGCAATTCAATGCACAATCCCGATATTTCCTGCTGGGCCTCCAACTGGATGTGCCTATATTTTCAGCATTCAGAGTCAGACAAAAAACAGCCATTGCACAACTGGAACTAAAGCAGAATGAAAGCCGCACCGATTATGTCACCAAGGGGCTTTCACTTGCAGCAGACGTTGCCATCAACAACCTGAGGTCGGCACTGGGAAGCTTCGACGCCACCCAAAAACAGCTGGAAGCGGCCTCCACCTATCGGCGACTGATCGAAAAGGGTTATACGGAGGGTGTATCCACCTTCATCGAGACCATTGATGCCCGCAATCAGTGGACTAATGCACAACTATCACAAAAGATTCGCCTCTATAAAGTACTTCAGGCAGCGGCTGCCATCGAACGGGAAACCGCCTCATACAACATTGACCAATAATTCTCAGCAATGAAAAAACAACATATATCCACTTTTCTCTTCCTGACCTTGCTGGCAGCTTGTGCGCCCAAAAAGAAGGAACAGCCACAATCATCCGACACCATCATCCCGGTGAAGACCATGGCTGTGACAAAACAAGAGTTCAATCCTTCCTATTACGTCTCCGGTCAGTTTACCACAGAGGACGAATCGGTATTGTCCTTCAAGAACGGCGGTATCGTGCGTACCATCTATGTCCGGGAAGGGGATGCCATCAAAAAGGGTCAATTGCTGGCCACACTCGACATGACGGAAATCGACGCCATTGCCGGTCAGGCAGAGATTGCCCTTGAAAAGGCCGAGCGGGACTATAACCGCGCTGCTAACCTATACCGGGACAGTGTGGCTACGCTGGAGCAAATGCAGAATGCCCGCACAGCCATGGAAATCGCCAAAAAACAAGTTGTCAATGCCCGCTACAATTTGCACACAGCATCGATATACGCAACGAAGTCCGGCTACGTACTCAGAAAGTTCGCTCAGGAAGGGCAGACAGTAGGCCCCGGCACGCCCATCCTCCAGATCAATGGCGCCTCACAGGGCAAATGGGTACTGAAATCCGGCGTAAGCGACCTCCAATGGGCATCGATCGGTATCGGCGACAAAGCAATCATTACTACCGATGCCCTGCCAGATAAGGAAATTCCCGGTGTGGTCACCGCGCGGTCTGAAGGCTCCGACCCAATGACAGGGACATTCTGGATTTCAATAAGTCTCGACGGCAGTCAACATCGTGGTATTGCGGCAGGATTGTTTGGCAAAGCCCGTATCGTGGCATCGAAAAAAGAAAATGCCTGGAATCTGCCATATTCGGTATTGCTCGACAGCGACAAGAATAAAGGATATGTATTCGTATTATCAGACAGCAGCATCGTCAGAAAAGTCCCTGTTGCCATCGATCGACTGGAACATGGAGAGGTAATCATTTCCAGTGGCCTCGAAGGCTATGACCGCGTTATCATCGAAGGGAATGCCTACCTGACGGACGGCGCGAAGGTAAAGGTACTTGATTAAGGCCCTCGAACAGCAACGATTGTCGCTCACACTACAAATAATGTAAAATGAAAATAACCGAATACGCTATAAAAAACAGCCAGTTTACCCTGGTCATGGTGCTGATGGTCATCGCAGTAGGCGTCTCAACATTATTAAAAATGCCGCGCTCCGAGGATCCTGAGTTTGAAGCGCCTTTCTACCCGATCATCGTCGTATATCCGGGAGCCAGTCCTGAAGACATGGAGAATTTAGTCGTAGATCCCATCGAAAAAAAGGTGTACGGGCTTCAGGATATCAAGAGAATCCGCAGCTATATGCGCGATGGACTTGCTGTGATTCAGGTGGATTATAATTATCATGTCAATGTCAACGACAAGTACAATGAATTGATTCGGGAGGTCAATGCCCTAAGAGACCAGCTACCGAGGGAGGTGCAACGAATCGAGGTGCAGAAAGCGACCGCTTCCGATGTCAACATACTCCAGATCGCCCTTATATCTGAGAATGCTTCCCGGGAGGCCCTCGACAAGGCAGGTGATGACTTGCAGTCCGCATTGGAAAAAGTCCCTCAACTCAAGAATGTCAAGGTAAATGGCACCGCAGAGCGATTGGTGCGGGTGGACCTCCATCCGGATAAAATGGCTCGCCTCCACATTCCCGCTCTCTTGGTGGCCAATGCCATCCAGAGCGAGTCGGTCAATATCCCCGGCGGCAATATCGTGGAAGGTACCAAATCATTCAACGTCAAGACCAACAGCAACTATTCCAACCTTCAGGAAATCCGCAACACCATAATCACCGGCCAGGGCGTGAATACCATCCGACTGGAAGATATAGCCGATGTGTATTATGATTACGGCCCCGACACGTATATCACACGCCTTAATGGCCACCGTTGCGTATTTGTCAATGCAGCCTTAAAGCCTGGTGAGAATATTTCTCTTGCTCAGGAGAATTACAAGCCCATCCTGAAAAGCTTCAAGGCCGGTCTCCCATCCAACATAGACATGCAGGCACACTTCGATCAGGCCGACAACGTCAACGACAGGCTGCACAGTCTGGGCCTGGACTTCCTGATCGCCATCAGCTTGGTACTTATTACACTCCTTCCCCTGGGCAATAGAGCCTCTTTGGTCGTTATGATATCCATACCACTCTCTATCGGCATCGGCGTCATCCTGCTCAATGTATTCGGCTACAACCTTAATCAGCTCAGCATTGTGGGCTTGGTGGTGGCGTTAGGTCTTTTGGTGGATGACAGCATTGTTGTGGTGGAAAATATCGAACGATGGATCCGGGAAGGCCATTCCCGCCTGGATGCAACCATCAAGGGAACCAATCAGATCGGCATGGCGGTACTGGGCTGTACGGCTACATTGATCATCGCATTTCTACCATTGGCCTTCATGCCGGAAGGGTCCGGTGACTTTATCCGCAGCCTGCCGATGGCGGTGATGTTTACTATTCTTGGGTCGCTTGTTGTTGCACTGACCATTGTGCCCTTCCTTTCCAGCAGGATTCTGAAACCTGCGGAAGGTGACCACAGCAATATTTTCCTGAGGACACTCCAGAAAATCATCCATGGCACTTACGCCCGATTGCTGGATCTGGCACTGAGACATCCCGGCATCAGCCTCCTAATAGCCGTGGCCATCTTTGCAGGATCATTGTTCCTGATACCGGTGGTCGGAACCAGCCTGTTTCCGTCTTCCGAAAAGCCTCAATTTACCATCGATATCACTGCTTCGCCCCAGTCAGGCATAAACAATACGGATTCCATCACAAGGCAGATAGAAGCCCAATTGGCCAGGATGCCGGAAGTCAAATATTATGCCTCCAATATAGGCAAGGGCAATCCCCGGGTCTATTATAACGTGATTCAGCGAAACGAACAAGCCGACTTCGCTCAGATTTTTGTCCAGCTCCAACCGGACATCAAGCCGGATGAAAAACTCAACATCATCGAGGAATTGCGCCATCGCTGGACACCATATCCCGGAGCAGAGGTCAAGGTCGTCAATTTTGAACAGGGAATTCCTCAGATCGCACCGATCGAAGTTCGTTTGTTGGGTGACAATCTGGATACGCTGCGCCATCTGGCTTCTGATGTGGAGAAGATGCTTGTCACCACACAAGGCGCCATCTATGTCAATAATCCGGTCAGAAACAGCAAGACGGACATCCGTGTACACATCAACAAAGAGAAGGCGCGCAGCCTCGGCGTCCCTACCATCAACATCAGCCAGACTGTACGTATGGCTCTGGCGGGCATTCCGGTAGGAACCTATACTGACTCAGAGAAGAACAACGATGATTATACCATCATGATGACGACGCCGAGGAACAGCTATCCCGATATGTCCGTATTCCGCAATCTTTTTGTCAATGCCTCTGACGGCAGGGCTATCCCGCTCGGTCAGATAACGGATATCGGCTTCGAAACATCGGCCCAGACCATCAATCACCTGAACAAAGTCAGGACCGTGTCGGTGACCGCCTTCATCCGCGAAGGTCACCTCAACTCAGACGTCATCCATGATGTGGTGACTTCATTGGATCAGCAAAAATTTCCAAAAGGGTATAGTTATGTCATGGGCGGAGAAGTAGAGGGCCGACAGGAATCGTTCAAGGGCTTTGGCTACATCATCCTGGTTACCGTCTTCCTGTTTATTGCTGTCCTGGTGTTGCAATTCCGTACCTTCAAGAGCACGCTGATTGTGCTGTCCGTGATTCCACTGGGCATCGTGGGTGCTGTTTTGGCGCTGCTCGTCACCGGCAATTCTCTCTCTTTTGTAGCCACAGTAGGCATTGTGGCCCTTGCCGGAATCGAGGTCAAGAATACTATACTGCTCGTGGACTTTACCAATCAATTGCGGCGGGAGGGCGTCGGTCTGATGGAGGCCATCGAGGAGGCAGGTGAAAAACGCTTCTTACCGATAATCCTCACCACGATGACGGCGATTGGAGGCCTGTTGCCTATTGCCTGGTCAAACAATCCACTTATTTCGCCATTGGCAATTGTGATGATTGGCGGGCTTATCAGTTCGACTTTTTTATCAAGGATAGTTACGCCGGTGGTGTATAAGTTGATTCCGCCGAAGGTGTAGGGAAAAAATGAGTTTTTATTGAATATAATTGGTGATTGTTGGCTGATAAAGTCGGGAAATACAGGTTGTGTGTGGTAAATTCAAACGCAAAAATGATGCTGTTTTTCCGAAGAAAATATATACACATTCACTCTCCCTTCAGCCGGGCAATCTCCGTTATATTGCCTTTGACGACTTGATTGACAGAGACAAGAATCTCCGTACCGAGCGGCAAGTATAAGTCCACCCTGGAGCCAAATTTGATGAAGCCCATTTCATCACCACGCTTTGCCATCTGTCCTTGCTTGAGATAGTTGACGATGCGTCGTGCCATGGCACCTGCCACCTGGCGAACTAAAATCGGCCCCTTAGTGTGTTGATACACTATGGTTGTTCTTTCATTTTCGGTGGAGGATTTGGGATTCCAGGCTGTGAGATATTTACCCGGATGGTATATGTTGTGCGTAATGTTTCCTGATACGGGATTCCTGTTGGCATGGACATTGAGAGGAGACATAAAGATGCTCACTTGAATACATTCTCTATGCAGAATTTCCTCTTCGGTCACTTTTTCTATTACGACCACTTTGCCGTCAGCAGGAGCGATTACGATATCTTCATCTATTGCCGGTGCCGGGCGCGATGGGTTGCGAAAAAATTGTAGAATCATAATCATTACAAAGGCAATCAAAAGATACCCAAGCCACATTATGTTGGCCAGATACGTATCAAATATCCACCAGACGAGGATGCTGAAGAGGATTGCAATCAATATGGTGGCACGTCCTTCTCTATGTATAGGAGACATCGTATGTCAGATTAATTGGGTGTAAAGATACACAAAGGAAACCACAAAGAGGAAAGAATCAAACCTGTCCAAAAAGCCTCCGTGGCCGGGAAGATAGGTTCCGGTGTCCTTGATGCCGTAATGTCGCTTCAACTTTGACTCCACCAAATCTCCGATGGTACCACTGACGCCTGTAATAGCAGCCACGACCAGCCATTGCGGACAGGTAAAGGCATCATTGATCATGGACAATGGCCAGGCCAATACGATGGTTGCAATAATCCCGCCCAGCGTACCTTCCACCGTTTTCTTAGGTGAAACGGAGGGCATCAGCGGTCTCTTGCCGATGGAAGAACCCACCAAATAGGCTCCGGTATCATTGATCCAGATCAGAACAATCACACCGAGCAGGGGCAGGTAACTGAAACTCCCGTCCTTGTATGCCAATTCGTAGGCAAGTAATGACGGAATGCCCACATAGATCAAACTGAACATACTCCGGGCGGTCTTTTCCACCGGACTGGACTGTACCGAAAGCAGCTCCGACGCAAGCAGCAAAAGCAACCAACATGCGATGATGCCCAACAGCATCCGATCATCGACATTCAAAAACCCTTCCCGTATCAACATGCCCATCAGCACAGGAATAAAACTGAAGGTGAGCGAAATAAAAAAACGCAATTTCCTCTTTAAGCCGGATATGATCATGGTTAGTTCATAACCGCATAGAATACTGATGATCAGCAGCAGTGCAAAATATGTCCATTGATTGACCATCAGACCGGCCAATACAAAGGCCGTGAATACGATAGCTGTATAAAGCCGTGTGGATATATCCTTGAAACGTATCATGTGCTGCGTTTACTCTTTGCAAAATAGGATTGGAACACAGTACCGAGCAGCATGAAGATAATCGTACTGATGAATACAAGCCATACAGGCATCTTATAGTTGTCCATATCGCTCATGCGCGACGGATCATGCCTGACGAAAAACTGAAGGATGACCTGAACGGCATTGTTGGCAAAGTGAGCGATCATCGGGTAGGCGATATTGCCCGACCACAACATCAGATAGCCGAGTACTAAGCCCAAAATCACACGGGGGAAGAAACCCTCAAACTGCATGTGTATGGCACTGAATACGATGGCAGTTGACCATACGGCGATATGTTTGTTTGAGACCAATTGGCTCAACAGTGTCTGAAGAAAACCCCGGAAGATCAATTCCTCGCTTATGGCAGGAACCAGGGCAATCAGAAGAACATTCACCGCAAGTATCCACAGCGAATCATTGTCCAGCCACAATCGCACCAGTTTCTCCGTCTGATCCTCCATATCGTGCAGCACATCGGGGAGGGGAATAAGCTTATTCAACTCAGAGGAAAACTGTACCAGAGGATATGCACTCAACAGGAAAAGTACGCCCATCAAGGTGGCATTCCAGTTGACCTCCGGAACAAAATGAAATACAGAATGGCCGGTGTGTTTTTTAAACAGATACATAGTGATCAGTGCCGGTACGATGAAGACGATCAAATGCTGGTTGAATATCACCAACCGATATATCCAAGCTATCCTTTCCTTATCGGCGGCATCCAGACCATCGAAATTGAATACTCCAATATCGATGCCTGTCGCCTCGCCTATCATTCCGGTTATGATAGCGCCTGCCAGCGTTCCCAGGAAAATGATCCCCAGAAGTATGACAATCCATTTAAGCCAGAACGTTATATTTCTGTGGTATGGCAATTCGTCGTCCTGAGTCATGAATGAGGATATAGTAAGTTCATGGTCAAAATAAACCGGGAAAGATAAGCATGTCCGGATTATGTCACAAAGATAATATTATCTGACATTTGAATTGCCGTGAAGACTAAAATCTTTGACAACCGCAAGTCCGGATTATTATCTTTTAATCACATCAGCTGTTTTCATATAGAAATTAGAGAGCCGGCTTGACGTAAAAGATAACAAACATTCAATTATCAGGATGAAAATGCATCATTCCGATGCTTTCTCCTTACCTCCCAATCCTAACGTTCCATCCGGATTCATAAATGGCTTGAGCAGGTCGATCGGAAGCGGGAATATGGTTGTGGAGTTATTTTCCGTTGCAATTTCTCTTAAGGTCTGCAAATACCGCAACGTCAGGGCACTAGGCTGTTCGCTGAGTATTCTTGCTGCGTCGCTCAGTTTTTGAGACGCCTGGAATTCTCCTTCGGCTGAAATCACCTTACTTCTCCTTTCCCGTTCCGCCTCAGCCTGCTTGGCCATAGCGCGTTGCATTTCCTGAGGAAGGTCTATTTGCTTGACTTCCACATGGGTCACCTTGACGCCCCACGGTTCCGTTTGCTGGTCGATGATTTGCTGGAGCCGGATGTTGATCTTCTCCCTTTGGCTTAGCAGATCATCCAGCTCAGACTGCCCGAGGACGCTTCGGAGGGTTGTCTGGGACAATTGAGAGGTACCCACGAGATAATTTTCGATTTCGATGATGGCCAGTTGCGGATCGATTACCCTGAAGTAGATGACGGCATTGACCTTGATGGATACGTTATCCTGGGTGATGACGTCCTGTGGCGGCACATCCATCACAACGGTACGAAGGCTTACCTTCACCATTTTATCGACAATCGGGATGAGAAATATCAATCCCGGGCCCTTGGCTCCCGAGCCGATGAGACGGCCCAGCCTGAAAATGACGCCTCGTTCATATTCCCGGAGAATCTTTATTGAACTGGCCAGGATATATATTGCGAAAAAGACAATGATGATAAATACAAATGAAATCTGTTCCATAGCTATATATTTTTTGGTTTATGTTTTAAGGTTTGTTCCTTCTGGCGACGTGATGGCCTGAACGGTGACCGTGAGTCCGCAGACTCCGGTGATGACCACTTCGGTATTGGCCGGTATATGACCGTAATCCGACACGGCTCTCCATTTCTCACCGCCGACCATGACCATGCCTTCCCCGGAGATGTCGGTGATGACAACGGCTTGCCTGCCTATCAAGGCAGAACTTCCCGATACGATTTTAGCCTTTTGCGCCTTCAACCCCATACTGATGATGAATAAGAAAAAGATAAGCGTTATGACAGTTGTCGTGACGATCAGTGCCCCCGAAACGCCCTTGATATCATCCATCGGGCTTGTCCTCAAAAGAAAAACGGAGCCCAAAAGGATCGATACGGTGGCTGCCGTGGTCAATATGCCATGACTCGCGATCTTTATTTCGAGCAGGTAAAGAATGACGCCGAATACGATCAAGGCAACGGATGCGTAATTTACCGGAAGTGCACTCATACTGTAGAAGGCAAGGATCAGGGAAATAACGCCAATCACTCCCGGAAGGATCGCTCCCGGCGTGGTAAATTCAAACACCAAACCAAAAAAGCCTATCATCAGCAGGATGTATGCGATATTAGGATCACTCAGGATACTCAATATCTTTACGAAAAAATTCATTTCGATGGGCTGTGGCTTTGACCCTGCCGTATGAAGTGTACAGATTCCGGAGTAGGTCTGTACGCTCTTTCCGTCGATCTGGCGGAGGAGATCGCCCACATCAGCAGCTATCAGATCAATAACCTTTTCCTTCAAGGCCTCTGTCTCCGTGATGGATGCGCTCTTTCTGACAGCATCTTCTGCCCAATCGATGTTTCTTCCCCTGATGCGGGCGATACTGCGCATGAATGCCGCCGCGTCATTGGTACCTTTTTCATTCATGACCTCATCCGTCTGTCCCTGAAGATCGACAGGATGGGCTGCGCCGATATTGGTCCCCGGCGACATTGCGGCGATATGCGCTGCCATCGTTATGAAGGTGCCTGCCGATCCTGCTCTTGAACCGGATGGCGCAACATAGACGATGATCGGGATTTTGGCTTCAATCATTGCTGTCACGATGTCGCGGGTGGAAGAAAGCAAGCCTCCGGGCGTGTCGAGGTTGATCAGGAGATAATCTCCCTGTTTTTCTTCTGCGGATTGTATGGAGTGAATGATGAATTCGGCGCTTGCCGGATTGATACTTTCATTGATGGTTATCTCAAATCCTTTTTGGGCAAATATGATCATGGGCATCAGCGTCAGCAATGCCGTTAACACCGAATACCATTTTGACCTGTGATTGTACATCAAGGAAGAATAATTGGCATGTCTGGAAATTGGCATGACCTAAAGATAATCAAAATTTATTGAATGTCCGGAAATAAAACACCGGAACCGAAAACAACCCATATTGCCACCGTTTTAGGTCAAAGATCTTTACCAAATGATAATACATCAATTTGTCTCCATTTTAATATAAATCATTTATCTTTGACAGCAATAAAACGAAATTCATCAACAATGAAAAATTTGCTTACAATCATCTTGGCAGTATTAGCCTTGAATTCCGTTTACGCACAGCCGGGCAAACTGGATTTTACTTTTATCAATCCCACCTATCCAAGTATTCAATTTATTAATGAAGGAGATTGGGCCGGCCCCAGGGCCATTCAGAGTGACGGGAAAATTATTTTATGCGGAAGACATAGGGGCTATTATTCAGCAGGTTATCCGGCGCGGAAATACCCAATCATACGCCTTCAGCAGGATGGCAATATCGACAATGAATTTAAGGAAAATTTAGACAATAAAGACAAAAACAATGCAATTGCCCTTCAAAGCGATGGGAGGATTGTCCTTGGACAATTTTACTATAATGACAATAATTGGGATGTGGCTCATGGAATCAGGAGTCTATTTCCTAATGGCACTATAGAATTTTCTTCTTTTTTAAATGCAAATGATGAAATTCTAACTGTCGCAACTCAAAATGATGGAAAAATTATCCTCGGTGGACGTTTTACTACCTATGCTGTAATGGCAAGGAACCATGTTGTGCGTTTGGGAAATAACGGTAGCATAGATTTAGAGTTTGATCCGGGCACAGGTGCAGACACCACGGTAAATACTATCGCCCTTCAAAGCGATGGAAAAATAATTATAGGAGGAGAGTTCTCATTGTACAATGGAACAGCGAGAAAACACATCGCACGCCTTTTTCCGGATGGCAGCTTAGATACAGATTTTGATCCGGGCTCCGGTTCTAATGGCCCTATCAGTGCGATCGCTCTACAAAGTGATGGAAAAATTATCATTGCGGGGGAATTTTCCTTTTATAACGGAACATGGAAAAATCGTATCGCACGCCTGAACAGTGATGGTAGCTTAGATACAGATTTTAGCCCCGGTACAAGTGCTAATAGGCCTATCAGTGCGATCGCTCTACAAAGCGATGGAAAAATTATCATTGGTGGGGAGTTTACTGTTTATAATGGAGTAAAAAGAAATTATTTGGCGCGATTGAATCCCGATGGTAGTTTAGACACTCTTTTTAACAATGGGGACGGGCCTAACGGACTAGTCAACTCCATTCTCATGCAAAGCGATGGGAAAATAATCATCGGTGGAGAATTTACTTTATATGACGGGGTAGCGAGAGATTATATCGCTCGTATCCATGGAGACAATACAGGGGGAACAAAGCCTAATGACGAGGATACCGCCCTGAAAGTTTATCCCAATCCTGCTGGCGAAACCTTAAACTTTGAATTACAAGAAAGTGATAACGTCACTATCTCAAATATGTCTGGAGATATCTTTTTCAGGCAGAACTTCAATATAGGCATCAATACTATTGACATAAGCTTCCTTGTACCAGGCCCATATACCCTTCGTAGCGCGAAGGGAAAGCGGGCAATGTTTATTAAAAAATAATTTTTACTTTATTATACATCTGATTTTCCAACATCAAATGCTTTCGTGCTTTGTGGGACATTTCGCGGTTTAAAACAATCTTAATAGTCCGTCTTCGGCAGCCACGTGACCTTATTGCCCATATAATTTCCTGATGCAATTATAATTCCAGATATCAGTTATTGATAGCATATAGCAGGCTTAAAGCAAATTTAAGGTAAGTGATTTCGAAGCTTTTCCTGCTTTTTATTGCCCATTTGTGGTTTGAATTAATTTGATATCCAAACTCTATTCATTACCTTTACAATCTGCATTTCATAAATTCAAACCATCAATCAAAATCTTTATGAGCCTTAAAAATAAATATCTTTTTTTCATCCTGCTTCTATGTCCACTACTTATACAGGCACAATCTTCCGAGGAATGGCGTAACAAGAATTGGAATCCGAAAAAGGGAAATTATTTCTTCAATAAGATGCTTTCCTGGCGATTTGTCGATGAAATGTCGGAGGATGAAGACTTCCGGGAGGGTATCAATATCAATGTTTACATCGATGAAAAAACCGGAACTTTTCTCTTTACCCCCGAAGCTTATGTCAATTCCGGTCCAATGATTGATTTCGTAATCGCCGACCAGAACGGGAAATACATCGTCGGATATAGTCTTGAGCACGATGGCAAAGGCTATGAGATATACGCGATGGAGGATGTCGCCAAGCTCAAACAAAATCCGAATCAGCAGCCGGAAAACTTTGCCCGGTTTTTTAAAAATACCGGCAAAAAGAAAATATTTGGAGAAAACCAATATGGATGGCCGACATTGACAGGTGATGAGTATAAGATTGTATTTCCTGATATAGAAGAGGAGCCTACTGTGGCCCACATCGCCCCTATGCCGTATAGTTTGTTGCCCATATACAAGTTCAACGACCTGGGCATTGAGGCTAAACTGCCATTTCATTTCGATTATGCAGATTTTATTCCATCCAATCAGCTTCTTCTCAGTGAATACAGCGAGAATAACGACCGTAAGACGGAGCTGGTGTTTGATTCATTTTCTGATGCCGAATACTATATCAATCTGAACGAATACAAGAAGTTGAAGCAATAATACCGATTGGCCTGAAGATGCGATTGAATAAGGAGGGCAGGCAAAAATGAAATAACCCAAATGCATAAACCGGTCTAAGCAGACCTGCAATCTTCCTTACGCCCTCCTGGCTTTAAGAATCTCCAGGTATTTCTGGAATACAATCTCAAAATCTTCCTTCAATCGCCTGCGGTATTCCACTGCGTTGGCCATGTCATTCCTTTGCTCAAATTCTTCAGCGAAATGGAGCAATCTCAGACTTTCTACAGCATCTCCTTTTCGCTCGGACTGAAGTATATCCCGAAGCCCATCAAATCCTGTGATTGTCTTGTCAAGCCACATCATAGCCGGAAGGAGAGAGATACCATATATGCCAACCAATTGACTGATATGTTGGTTGACTATTCTGGAGGATTCAATCGATGCTGAGTCATAAATGACGGCTTTGATAAAATTTAGATTGGCATCCACATTGTTGTTGGTACGCCATTGTACTTGGGCGAGACAACTTAGGTATAATGCCGATTCCGGAGCATTTTTCAAATAGTTTTTGATAAATTCTTCCGCATCTTTATTCAACCCGGCATCGTATAACAAATCAAAGATGGATACGATGGTTTCCGGTAAATATGAAGCAACTTCAGACATTTTACTGGCGATAAATCTAAGTATTTTCCAAATGAATTCCTTGGGTAAATCAGAAAACTTATACCGCTTAACATCTTCGATCAACACATGGACTTCTCCTTCTGTCCAGACACTGTCCCGGAGGCGCTGTCTCCAGAATTCTATTGCATTCAATCCGTTTTGTGCCTGATCATCATCGGAAGAATTCAGCAATGCCTTTTCCAATAATGTTTGGGCTTCAATCCAATTTAGGTGGGATAAAGCATATAGTCCCTCTTCCAGGTCAAGATTCGAAAAAAGATCATATTCGTCAGCAGGGCCCATTTCTTAAAACAAATCAAGGATAACAACCTGCCAATTTAATCGAGAAAAATAAATAACAGGGAAAATTCAGCATTAATTAAGCAAAATATCCACATCTAAACCAACGAAAATATTTCGCGTTGCGACGGCGAAAAGGGGTGCTGGCAACTGCTTCACCGAAGTAGGTAGATAAATAATAACCAGGCAGCCTTTCGTTTAGGGCCTGTTGGAAATTCGGATTTTGAAATTCGCCTGATATCGGGCGCTTTTTTTGAGGGCAGTCTTCTAGAATCCAGTCCGGATCATAGTTTGAGATTATTATTTTCGTGCATAATTCCCATTCATACCCTTCAGATATTCACCATCGATATTCCACATCACTCCTCAACCAATCTCACAGATCATATTCCTGAAAAAAATAACCGCTATTGATTTTTAATTTCACGAAAATCCACCAACTTTATACCGAATCAAAAAATCATTTATCATGAAAAAATTACTTCTACTTTGCACCTTCTCTATCCTGACCATTTCCTTCTCTTTTGGTCAAAAGGGTCTGTCCTTTGTCGTTGCCAACATCGGTGTGGACAATTACAAGATTGTAAACAATGACTATACAAAAATCTTTACGCTGGGTCTGGGCTATGGTTACCATATTACCGAGCCGATGGCCGTGGGTGCAGAGTTCAACTATTTAAGCTTTAAAGTGAAAAATGCACTCAACAAATCTTCCTCAACCAGTTGGTCAGCAGGTCCGTTCGTCCGTTCCACCTTTCCACTGAGCGACTTGATTTCCTTTTATTCCCAATTGGGTGCAGGGTATCAGACAGAAGGAAGTAAATCCTCTTCTGGGTTTTACGCCTATCTGAATCCGGCTGCCGTGCTAAAGGTGGACAAGGTGACTCACATCACATTTACTACCGGCCTCATCAGATACGACAATATAAAATCTACATATAGCCGTTTCCGTTTTCTGTATGGTAACCCTACGCTTGGCGTGATGTTTAAGATCGGTGGAAAATAGACGTGCCGGAGCGTAAATGACAGCTCAAAATATAACTTCAGAACTCCTGACCTATCGTATTTTCTGCTGTCGCGATTTTGTAAGAAAGAACCAAATCTGTCCTTGGATACTTCGTTTCAGAGTTGTTTAGCGTTTCAATTATTTTATATATGGCATCATTATCCCTTGGTGTGGGCAAGGTATAAAGTGTAACATAAAGCT